>Ga0272440_1001332_pt1 | contig 20310 bp, 16 predicted proteins | sample SSMMMBAug17_FD_192440 | JGI IMG/M metagenome (GOLD analysis project Ga0272440, IMG submission 192440) | Marine sediment archaeal communities from Little Sippewissett salt marsh, Falmouth, MA, United States - SSM-MMB-Aug17 | ecosystem: Environmental > Aquatic > Marine > Wetlands > Sediment ...
AATTTACAATTCAAGATTTGACGCCAGCGTTGCAATGCTTAGTTATATTACAATTCACAAATCAAGGTTTGACAGCCATACACAAAAAAATTAAGTACCTAATAAAATATTTAAATATTCATTTGCTGGAATTGAATGATTATGCAAAGTATTATAAATATCAAAAGCATCATCAATGTTTTTAATTTTTTTTAGATAGTAGAATCCATTTATAATATGATCCATCGTATATGCATAAGAATTACTAATTATACTTATTTCATTAAAACCCTTATCAAATCCAATATTTTTTGGAATCTCATTTGCAGGAACAACAAACAACTGCATTTGAGAATTCTCTAAGAACTCTATTGTTAACTTGATTAAAAATTCAGAATTTTTATCATTATATGTTCGATTATCATAGTCTATAAAAATTCTTTTAAAAGAGCCTCTCTGCCCTAACGATAGCCCTCTATTTTCATGAGCAAATTTATTTGACAATTTTATTGATAAATTCTTTGCTTTTCTATAGCTATGATCTTTTATCCATCTCGAAGTTTGTTTTGAAAAAGGAGCTATATCACTTATTCGAAATTTAGGAATCCCTTTTTCAGAATACTTTTTCCATAATTTCAATATATACTCGACTGTAGTCTCTGAAAGTACACGAATTATATAGTATTGAGTCTCTTTACAATGAATTTGAGAATTCTTTTGAAAATAACATTCAAGAACGTGAAATTGTGGAATCTCGCTTAATAATGACTTATCAGCCTCCAAACAATCATATAGTAAATATTCAATATCTGAAAAAGAAGAAAACGTTATATTTTTTTCTACTAAATTTTGACCATCAACTTTTTTGGATACATCATGGATTCCATTATCAGAACAATTTATTTTGTTGGGTTTTAGAAATTTTTTTAATTTCAATAAACTATTCAATTTTTCTTTTGAATTAAGATTTATATTAACCTGCGATATATCTTTAATATACCTGAGATGATCAAGTTGATGTACTTCAATATTTTTATGAGATATTATTTCACCAATTTTTGATAAATTCGACTCAAATAAATCTGATACTATTGATTTGATATCTTGGTATGAAATTGATGGTGCAGTATAATTTCCATTTATTTGAATTGCTGTTGAGTTATTTCCAATTTTTTGTTTTTGTTTCTCAAGCATAACAATTATTCCTTTTTGGTATCAACTTGAAAGTCTCCTCCAACTTGAATAGAAGTCGAATTATTTCCTGCTTTCATAGTTTGATTTATCGCCTTTGAGTATCCAGATTTATGACCTAACAACCAAAAAATAATACCCGCACCAAAGCCGAAAAATATCCAATCATAGTTGTTTTGTAAAAAACTAATAATAAATTTCATTACACTAATTATTTGTTATCATTATGTTAATACATAGTTAATCACTTGGAATTAATCTTGACCTTTATAAACTTTGGTCAAGAATGAAATACAATATTACCTTTATCCTTCGACGTTCAATTTTTTTTGATCCCCTGCACAAATAAATTGACTTGTTCAGGCTCGGAAAATACGGACACATTATCACAAAATGCGGTCTGTTGAAACAAGTGTTTTAACTCATCAGATGTACGATATATCAGTCGCCAATCCAAAATATGGTCCATAAACAATCGATCTGGATTGTATGGAGCAAAATTACCGATAATGAGATATCCATTATCTTTTAATTGTAAATAACATCGATTAACAAAGGCTGTAAACAGGTCATCATTTAAATAATCAGTCAAGCCTGCAGAATAAATGATGTCATGAAATCCAAAATCATGATCAATCTTTCCAAGTGCCCATTTGATGAGATTTTCATTCATCAGTCGTATCACTGCCTGATGTGAAAAAACATTGATCTGTTGATCAATATAATGAAGTGCCTGTGAGTCGATATCTACACATGTGGCATCAATTCGTTCTGAATAATCACATTGGTATAAAAAATCAAATAATTCTCGGTTGGGCCCACAGGCAAGGTTCATGATGCGAATTGAGCCTTTTTGGGTTTCTTGTTTATGATCACAAATGTCTTTTATTTTTCCGGATAGTAATTTTTTTCGGTTTCTAACTGCTTGTGCTGATGAAGTACTTAAACACCAATGATCAATGATAATGCCAAGTTTTCCATCACCATCCGGTGTGTTCTGGTACAACATTTCCATCATCATAAAATCACCGGCATATCCCTTAGGTTTGGTATAAGCTCGGTCCGCAAAACGACTTCGCATAATTATAGGGTAGATCTCTTTAAAAATATAATGCCACATAAATGATTCAATGGATGTATTCTCAATACGTTTTTTGAATTGTTTCAATCCATAGAAAAAATAATTTAAAATTTTATGTCCTTTGGTGATCAGAGTTTTATCTACTTGATGTGTTTTACGTTCCTCGATCTCTTCTGACAGCATATCAATTTGTTGTTTAAAATCTCTGATCATTAAATGGATGATCGACCATTCCTTCGTACGAAAAAAATTATCTGGTAAAGGCATGGGCGTATTATAGGTGCGATAGCCTGTGGAGAGAGATTCAGCATATGATTGAAGCGGCTCGCGTTCGTCAAGTAAGGTCCGAAATTTTTGACAAACCGATCGGGCCAGGTAATAGATAAAATTTCCAAAAAGTTTTGGATCACTTTCCTGAATTTTGTTCAATGTTGCTTTAGAAAAAACAAATATTTCTGAGTATTCTTTTGCGCGTATTTCACGAATGCGCGAATTTTCAGCAAAATATCCGATTTCACCAAAAAAATGATTTTTTCCAATCATGGCCACAACAATTTTCGATCCTTGAAGGGAGTAAAAAACCTCTATAGAACCGGATTTTACATAGTAAATGCTACTGGCTTCATCCCCTTTCATTGATATTTCATCATGTTTTCGACATCGAAATGAAACAGCAAATGGCAACACCTGATTTATTATTGTGGCTTCATCGGGTCGATTAGCAGCTTCTGTATTATTTTGAGAGCCTTTTTGTTTTGCTATATATGACGACATATTAAATAAATTAATTTCCTTTTTCAACAGCACCAATGAGTCGATGTGCAAATTGAGTGAGTGTTTTTGACTGGGATTTAATTTGTGTACTTTCTTCAGCAGTTTCAACAACAAGGGATTGAACTTCATCCACACAATTAAAAACTCTTTCTGTTCGTTCAGATGCCTGAAGCGCTTCTTTGGCAATGGAAACAGCAGCAGAAGCGACATCATCAAGGTATCCAGACACCTGACGTCCCCATTGGATAGAATTTTCTGCATTTTTTGATGTTTCTGCAGCGCGTGCAGCCGCTTTTTGAACATTTTTTGCTACAGCATCTGCGGCAGAAACAGTTTCTGCAAAGCTTTTTGAAATTTCATTCGTTGTGGCGGTTTGTTGTTCTACAGCAGATGCAATATTACTCATGATGGCATTAATTTCTGCAATCACTGTAACAATGGTTTCAATGGCCTTGATTGCATTTTGCGTGTTGGTTTGCATGCCTTCAATTTTTTCGCGAATATCCTCGGTTGCACGGGCTGTTTGTCTGGCAAGGTCTTTCACTTCATTTGCAACAACAGTGAATCCTTTTCCAGCTTCACCTGCGCCGGCAGCCTCAATGGTTGCATTGAGCGCCAGTAAGTTGGTTTGGGATGCAATCCCTTTGATTAAATCAACCACTTCGCCAATTTCTTTGGCAGCATGCCCCAGGGTATTAACAATATTTGATGTTTGATCAGCTTTTTCAGAGGCATCATTGGTGACCAATGCGCCCCTGCCAGAATTTTCAGCCACTTCATTCAACGAAGAATACATTTCATCGATTGCTGTTGCAATAATATTAATAGAATGTGACATACTTCCAGCAGAATCTGCAACAATGCTTAAATTATCAGAGACCTGACCCGTGGCATCGCCAATATCTTTCATATTATTAACCAGTTGATTGCCTTTTGATGCCACAGATGAAACCTGATTACTCACTTCCTGTGATGCATTGGCCATATTTCTTATATTATGATTGGCTTTTTTTGAAATTTCAGAGGATTCAGCAGTTTTTTGTGTCATAGTGTCAGAACGTGATTTCATTGCCTCTGATGACTGATCCAGAATTTCCGATGTTGAAAGAATACTTTCGCTAATTTCAGTCACACTTTCAAATACCACATTTAATTGATCAAGGGTCTTCTTTTGATTATTCATGGCAAGCTTTTGACCATCAAATGCGCGATACATTGCGAGATTAAAAAAGCATCCGGAAAAAAATACAGCCATCAGTGGACCAATGGCATTGGACAAATTGGCATTATGACATAAGTGATCGGTGAGTAAGATCGAAGGAAACGCATGACCATTTGTCTCCAGGTAATCAAGTGCAAAAATGCCCGCAAGGCTGACAATTGTCCAGATAACTGAAACCCGATTACTAAAATACAATGCTGCAAACACAGGTACAATAATAACCCAAGAAATGGCCGAGGATTCTAATCCACCGGTCAGATATATGAGGTAAAAAAAATGGCCCACAATTGCTGCCATCAATCCATTGCCGGAAATATTAATGGAGCCTGTAGTCCGAAAATAAAGGAGCATCAAAATATTGACAACCATCACAGTAAACATACTTAAAGTCAGGTTGTAACTTCCCATTGTGAACCATTTGATCATATTCACAGCATAGAAAACAAATCCAAATAACGAAAACATGACAAATTGACGTGCACGAATATGATATTTCTGATCACTTTTAATGCTGGTGGGAATAAACCATTCAACGAATTGCCAGAAATTTTTCATATTTCACCTTTTGTTGGCACTAAATTGTTGAGATAAATCATATATAATATTGCAATCAGTGTGCCTAAAGTTTATCGCACAATATTTTTTTGTCATAAGCTGGCTAAGATTCATAAAAAAGTTAAATGTGTATTATTCAAGGGTAATTTCAGATGACTTGTATTGCGCTTCAATAATATCTCTATATCTTTATTAGCGATCCGGGACACAGCGACCTCTGAAATCAACATTTTGTCCGGCCATTGCAGCTTCACAAGCATTGTTATAAGTGTGCCCATCACATCCGCAGACAGGGTCATAGAGCATAATACAGGTAATTGGGCGCTTCTGACAAACCCCCGCTTCAGTACATGACTGTTCTGATTTCTGACAATATTGAACTGGAAGACATCGGGTATGATCAAAGCAAGTTTTTTGAGAATCCATTAATATTTCGAGTGATTGTTTTTGGCTTCCGGTCAGTGCAAAGCCATCTTCCCAATCCAGATATTTATCTGCTGAAACTTTAATTCGATAATCTCCTGAAGCCAGATCTGTAAACGAAAATGATCCACGAGCATCGGTTTGTGATGTTTTGAAAGCCTCTGGTATCAGTTTTCCCTGGCTATCAAATAACAAATGTGTCAAGGTAACTGTCGCACCGGAGATATAGGGAAAACATTTGCCGGATGGACAATTGGGCCGAACGATACCCGATACAGTCGCATGCATTTCGATGGCCGAAAGAAATATATTCTGCTGAATGGATTGACCTTCCTGGATATGAAGGGTCATTTTATGCGGCATAAAAAGTGGACCTTTTGCAATGAGTTTATATGTATCAGCAGGTAATCTTTCAAAAAAATATTCGCCTTTACCATTCGTTTGAGTTGTGAAAATAGATGAGGATGCCTGTAAATCTGTTTGATTTCGATACAGGACGATCTCTGCATTGGTGATGAGACTTTTATGAGAGCCATTTTTCAGAAAAATTGTACCATGAAGCTGACCCGTTTTCGCCTCCGGCACGCATGCACCATGATAGGAAATACTCACACCCGAAACTGCCGCCACACAAAAATTATTGTATGTCACACCATCACAACCGCATACAGGAGTGACAACCGAAGGACATATTTCGGGCAATTTCAGGCAAACGCCCGGACGTTCGCATTGTCCCCGAGATTTGGAACAGAAATAATTTTTTACACAGTCCGAATTGTTCAAACATTCGACAGAAGGATCCAGGTTGTAAGTTATTTCATTGGTTCCTGGCAATAATTGAAGTTCTCGTTGCTGGGGGTCATATCCTCGGGCATCGACATGAACCAGATAGGATATGGCAGGAATGGTTTCAAACGAAAAATGACCATCTTCAGAAGTATATGTTCGAATTGGAATGATTGTACCTGATGAATACTGTTGCGTTAAAACTACTTGCGCCTTTTTTATGGGTTTTTGACAATGATTTCCATGACAATCCGGTTTTTTAGATATGATATAACCCCTCAGATTTGCTGACTCAATAATAGGATTCAGTTGGATATCTTTTGTATGTACTGTGTCTTTCGATATTTTCACCAGCGCATTCCAGGGTTGAAATCGATCAATGGAAACATGCATTTGATAATTCCCGGGTTGGATTTGGACAAACTCATATATTCCCTGATGGTTGGTTTTAACCTCATACATTTGTCGGTTGGTGTTTTTTTGTGATAATGGATGAACTGAAGATAGCATGACTTTGGCTCCCACAATTGCCTGACCACATGTTTCATCCGATTTGCATTGAACGGCCCCATTCAGGACTTTTCCTTTTAAGCGTGATGGTCCAATATAAGTCGTTAGAAAAAAATCTTTTTGATAAATCTGTCCGGGAGTAAGATACAATTGAATTTCAAGGGGTTCATATCCACTGGCATTGATCACGATTTGATAATTTCCTGGCGGAATATCGGAAAAGAGAAATCGACCCTGAGCATCAGAAATATCCATCCATCGTTTGGCTGGTTTCTTTGTGCTCGAAGCATACAAAATTAATTGAAGAGCTGCTTTGGATATGTGCATTTTGGACGCTTTTTGCATCAGTGTCATAATTCTTCCCTTAAACTGACACAACGTTCCATAAGCATTCAAATAAAAATTTCTATTATTTTCTTTACCCGGCTCAAGAATAATTTTTTGTTTAAAGGGCTCAAATCCTTTTGATTGAATACTGACTTCAAAAAACATGACCCCATTAATATGAAAATCTGATGAGAGATTGTCAAAAACAAATCGACCATCCTGGCTGCTAACAGTATGATATTCCGGAAATGTCATCAATGTTGGATATGGAAATAAAGGACGCAGCAAAATACGAATATTGGCCATTGGGTTTGCTGAAGCATCCCTGTTTTTAATCTCCATATGATAGATAAAGCCATTCAATCGCGTGGATGAGACAGGTGAATCTCTTGTGAGTAATGCTTTGACAAAGGTGACATCTGGATGCCAGTTTCCATATGGACCAATACTGAAATGTCCCTCTCCCATTCTGAAAATATACTGAATTAACTCCCCATGAAATAAATTTTTATCCATAATTTGTGAAGAAAATTCGTGACCATACAGGTTATCAAATGCGATTTCAACAGGTTTGATGATTGGAAAGGCATGGGAAATTTCAGGTTGAATTGTAATTGTTTTACGAAAAAGGGCATAGTCTTTGTGTTTAATTTTTAATAAATAATCCCCACAAGGTACATCTGCAAAATAAAAACGTCCTTGCATATTGGTAATTACTGATCGAATCAGTTCTATACTGGTTGGTTTAATATGAAACAATTGGACTTCAATGTTTGCGATGGGTAAGTTTCGCTGTAATTGCAATAAAGCCTGTTTGGATGTTTGTTCCACGACAACCCCAAACAGACTTCCTGTTTTATCATTATCTTCAGGAAACAGCATTAAATCTGCTTGCCGATCCTGATTCCTTTGGACATTCACAATGGTCATGGCAGTTTTAAATCCTTGTCGAAAAGCCATGACATAATATCTTCCACATGGAATCGATTTAATTGAAAAAAAGCCATTGTCGCTTGTGCGCACGGGGGGATATTCAGTGGGATTGATAAACGAATCAATGTTCATTTCAAAAAAGTACGATGGTTCAAACTGGCTGACTGGAAAGATACGAACCAGGGCATCAGCAACAGGAATGATTTTTCCAAGATAATCCGGATAAACAACTTTCCCTTCAACACTGGCATAGGTTGAAACAGACGCGCCTATTGTGGTATCATGATCGTCAGAAAGGGTTTGCATTTGGCTGACAATGTGTTTCAGTGTAATTGCAGGTAACGAAATGACTAAAAAAAAGTATATTATAAACCCATAAGAAAGTGCGCGTTGTATTTGATTCATGAATGAAGCCTTTATTGAAATGTTAATATATCATTTTGTTCCACCATTAAAATAATTAAGATATGTTTATTTACTACCCATCTATAATGAAAACAACATGATTAAAAAATAGTTTAAAAATATCCAATGCGCCATACATTGTCAAGATAATTATCATTTGATGGGAATCTGAATCTGAGCGGTCACAATTTAAATGAACAATTGGAGGCCGTAACGCAATTGACAGGTATGCTATTTTTGTATATATTTACACAATTTCATAAGGATCGAATGAAGGAATACGAAAAAAAAGGGGGTGCTCGAAAATATATCCCCATTTAAATTTAAAAGTATTCAATGTTTAAACATCAAGGCATAGTGTACCCATCTGTTCACTCTGTATTTGAAGCACGATGCCGGCAATTTAGAGTACACACAACTATTGCTGTGAAGAGGACTATGATTATACAATCAAAAGCAGACCCCTCATTTGTAATGTTAGATCGCATCTGTGATATTCAAACCAATGTGATAAAAGGAGTTAAAACTTTTGATCAATCTCCAGGTTACCTGGCCATTGAGACCTGTGCCCAATTGGGTGCATTTCATATCCGATTTTCCATTGACTTTTGTCGCCATGTATTTTTAATTCATGTAAAAGGATTTCAATTTCATCCTGTAGAAACTCTTCAAGGCCCATACCTTCTTCAAGGAACATGCCTATCACACAGCTCTGATGCTTTTTTATATAGCATCCAAATGACGAAAAATCAATGCGATTGCTATTCCGGACAATTTTTGTTCGGTGTTTCTGATTATAATGACAGGTTTGATCAAGATCGGTTAAAAAATAATTATCAGGCAATTTTTGACAATCTATGTGATTGCAAATTTGGTAAGAAATGCTTGAAAAATTAGTAGGGCGCATTCGGTGTGTGGAAGATCGATTGAGTGTAACCAAAATTGAGGTCAAACCGAAATCAAGCCTATGAGCAAAACCAATGTAGGAGCGAACCTTATGTTCGCCCTCCAAACAATAACCGGAATCAAAACGATGTCTGGAAATTTATGGGTTTTGGTCATTGGTTCGTTTCTGGTTATTGTTCGGAGGGCGAACATAAGGTTCGCCCCTACATTGGTCTTGCTCATAGGTTTAATTTCGGTTTGACCTGTAATTTTGGTTACTCTCAGATCTATTAACGGCTATTTGGGATACACTTTCTTGAATTAAGGATGGTTTAAGTGCTGTTTTAATGCACGTTGAATAATTTTCATTGATACTGGTTTAGAAATAAAGCCTTTCATGCCAACATCATAACAGTTTTGTTCGATATCTTTTGACGTGTTAGCTGTTACAGCAATGATAATGGGCTTTTTTTCCCATTGGCACTCGTTTAAAATACATTGCGTGGCTTTCAGTCCATCCATACGCGGCATTTGGATATCCATAAAAATAATATCGTAGTTTTTTTTGTTCGCAAATTCAACGGCTTCAACGCCATCCTTTGCGAGATCAGCAACAACATCAAGATTGCTTAAAAAACGCATCAGTATTTTTTGATTTATGAGGTTATCTTCTGCAATCAGGCAGTTCAGACCACCTGGGGCATGATTCTCGTTCTGGTTGTTTGTTTCAGACATACAATAAAACCTTTTCTTAATAACCTGCAACAACTTCATCAGGTGCTAAGTCATCAAATCGAGTATAAGCACCATTAAATCTTAAAGTGACATCTCCTGTGGGGCCATTTCTTTGCTTGCGGAGTAGTATTTCTGCCAGGCCTTTGTTGGGATTTGCCTCATCTTTGTTATAGACTTCATCTCTGTAAATAAAAATAACCAAATCTGCATCCTGTTCCAGACTTCCTGATTCTCTTAAATCAGATAATATGGGACGTTTATCGCCACGTTCTTCCAATTTTCGATTGAGCTGAGATAGGGCCAGCACCGGAACATTCAATTCTTTGGCCAAAGCTTTCAATGAACCTGAAATCTCACCAATGGCAAGATCCCTACGTTCAGCAGAATCGCTTGTACGCATTAGTTGAAGATAATCAATGATAATAAATCCAAGATTATTCGTTTTATGCAGGCGTCTGCATTTGGCCCGAATTTGAAGCGCCGACTGTGCCGGGGCATCATCAATAAAAATAGATGATTCAGAGACAACACTGGCAGCATGGGTTAAATGTTCCCAATCTTCAGTTGAGAAAGATCCAACACGCAATTTTGATGAGTCCACACGTGCCTCAGAACAAAGCATACGCATTACCAGTTGTTCTTTGGACATTTCCAATGAAAAAAAAGCGACAGGTGTCTGAGAATGAATCGCTGCATTTTGGGCCAGATTCAACGCAAAGGCTGTTTTTCCCATACTCGGACGGGCTGCAAGGATAATTAAGTCTGATGCCTGAAAACCTGCTGTCATAAAATTAAGTTTTTCAAAGCCTGTTGATAAACCTGTAATGGGTGAATCATTTTGAGATCGTTCTTCAAGGATTTTAAAACTATCATTGACAACATCCTGAATATTATAGAATGATGGCTTAATTTTATCCTGTGAAACTTCAAACACCGCATTTTCTGCAAAATCAATAACTTCTTCAACATTCCCCTGATTTTCAAAACATTGGGCAACAATTTCGCCAGCTTTGGTCATCAGATCTCTTAGCAGTGCTTTTTCTCGAATAATATTGGCATACTGAGCCGGATTCATTGCCATGGGGATATCATCAACCAGACGTGATAATGCATGAGCGCCGCCGATTGTTTCCAGGGTATTTCGATCACGTAAATAATTGGTAATTGTGATCAGATCTATAGGTTCACTTTTTTTAAAAAGATCAAGCATTGCTTGAAACATAATTTGATGCCGGGTCACATAGAAATGTTCAGCCTTCAATATTTCAACAATATCTAGCAAAACATTACTGTCCATGAGCACCGAACAAAGCAAAGACTCCTCAGCTTCGATGCTTTGGGGTTTTATTCGGTTTGCAATCTCTTTCGGTGGTTGTTGCGGACCAGCGCGCCGGGGAGTTAATTTTGAGTAATCACTGTACATATTTACTTATCGAAACGTTTGATATTGAAAGGTTTGTCGATTTCAAACGTTTTATTCTTTTGAGTGTAACCTACATCGCTGATTATTCAACTGCTCATGATTTGTTTCATTCGGATTACACTGTTTAAGATGAATAAGACGATATGTTCAATATGACCATCATCCTATTCATCCAATTATTCATTAATAATGTATTTATTCTGCAACAATCTCAATGTTGACCTTAGGTTCAACATCTTGATAGAGTCGAATTGGAACCTGGTATGTTCCTACTTCTTTGATAGATTCTTTCAGGTTGATTTGACGTTTATCCACTGTAATTTCCATTTCTTTGAGGCTGTTCACAATATCTTTCACCTGAACAGATCCATATAACGTGCCCCCCTCACTGACTTTAACACGAATTTGACAAACAACATCTGCAATTCGTTTGGCCAATTCTTCAGCAGTCGAACGTTCTTTCGCAATTTGTAAGTCAATTGTGACACGTTCCTGTGCCAGTATTTTTCTGTTTTCAGGGGTCGCCAATACCGCTTTTCCCTGGGGGAGCAGGTAGTTTCTGGCAAAACCTTTGGCAACAGTCACCTCGCTACCAATAATGCCAAGAGATTCTATTGTTTCTTTCAGAATAACATTCATATATTATAATCGGCTTATGTTAGATGAGATCTAAAGCCGTCCTCCTTTCATTTCTCAAGATAAATCTATTTTCATATTGCCCGAAATTAAAATGAACAAACAGATTTATCAAATTTTTTAGAACCAATCATTTGGAAAACCTGAATGCGTATCAGGTGGCCTATCATTTTCTGGATTCTGTTTACGAAAATCAGCCCAGACATCAAATATTCCAATGCCAATAATCAAGATAAGGGATAGTTGATGAACGATAATAAATGAATACAATATGATTCGAACAGTGCGTGATACATTCTTTTTTTCAAAAAAGTAAGACATGACGGCGATTCCTTGAAAAAAATAAATGACCATCAGAACAATTAAGACGTTGCTCCCCATGATTTTTAACATTTCAGAAGGAAACAACATGACTGATCCCGCACCAATTAAACCCCAGACAAGAATATCTGGTGATTTCCAACAATTCAAGGAGCCAAAGTCCGGAAAGGATAACTGAAAATGCTGGAATACCCCGCGTGCAGCTAATAAATTAAGCCACGTTACAACCATTAAAAAAGCAATAGAAATGGAGGGCATCAATACAAAAATGATAATGTTAAGAGAGAGGGCAATTTGTTCCAGCTGATATTCTGACATCCCCAGTTCTCGATGTATATTAATCATGATGGTTACGATATGATTGATATTATCAGTCAGAATGGTTCCAATACCTGTTGATATCATCTGACTGTAATACAAAAGCCCTATAAATCCCGCAACAAACAGGATACCAGTCGTATATAGAATCACTTCATCTGCCGACAGTTCTTTACGAATAAATTCAGCCATAACGCTGCCAAGAATAAGTAATTCGGCAGTTAGCAACGTATACATTGATAATCCACCATAGCTTTGGATGGCTATAAGCAAGGTTAATGCCATAAGAATCATCATTGGCTTGCGACCCAGCTTTAGCCGATAGTAAATTATCGGTAAAGGGATAAAGCACAATAATGCCTTTCCAAAAACAGGGACATAAGTTGCAACAAGCATAATGAATGACACGAATGTCACACCATTTAACAGCTCTTTTAATGAATGTTGCTGTACTGTTTTTTCCACAATATTATCTTTCCTTTTTGATAAATCATTTGTATTCGATTTATAATGCTTTTCAGATCATTAGTATGATCAGGGCATTAAGGTTTGATAAATCAATCAACACGGCCAACATATGGCATTAAGGCGATTGTTCTTGCACGTTTAACAGCAAGGCTGAGGGCACGTTGATGTTTATTGCATGTTCCTGAAATCCGACTGGGTATAATTTTTCCACGCTCGGTTACAAATCCGGCCAGCACTTTTGGATCTTTATAATCAATGACCAGACTGGAATCTGCGCAAAAACGACATACTTTGCGTCGATGAAATATTTTTTTACGACGTTTATATTTATCTTTGTCTTTATCTTTATTTCTGTTGTTTCTTGGGACCGCCATATCAATCCTCCTTTTTTGAGTCTTCAGTGATCGTTGTATCATCATCAGGATCACTATCAGTCGAAGTGTTCATTTGAGAATCGTCATTTTCATTCGATTCAAAATCATCTGGCATTTCTGCGGGACTGTTCTCATCATCTGAAATGTCGTCGTTTTCCATTGATTCTTGCAAGTCAGGGGAATCGGATAACGCTACTGATTCTTCCTCTGTTGGCTGGGCCATCTGTGCCTGAGTAGTTTCATATGCGTCAGGATCAAAAGCTTCGTCCAGGACGACAGTGATATATTTCATCACAGCATCTTCAAGCCGAATAATTCGTTCATATTCCGAAATAAGTTCTGTTTTCGAATAATAATCCAGGCGGATATAATAGCCACGTGTCTTTTTTCGAACCTCGTAAGCCAATTTGCGGACACCCCATTCATCCTGTTCCAATAAATTGCCCTCGTACTGTTCCATTAACGATTTGGATCGAGAAATAAACGCTTCACGCGCTTCCTCTCCTGCATCAATATCAAAGAGCAAAATTGTTTCATACCTTCGTATCAAATTTATTCCTCCTTTTGGATTTTATAGCCCTGATCTCAATTTTAATCAGAGCAAGGAAGGTGCGAATGCACCTTACGAAAAAAAAAAGATCAACTAGCATAAACTAATAATACACTCAGGTCAAGGGAAAACTATTAAATAAAAACCTTGACCCTAAACTTGAAATGTGTATAATAAAAAAATATGTAAATTATTGGGCGATTAACTCAGTGGGAGAGTGCTACCTTCACACGGTAGAAGTCACTGGTTCAATCCCAGTATCGCCCATTTTTTAAATGTATCGGAAAAACAAAAATTCGATAGATATCATTATTCAATATTTGTGGATTCGTTTCTGAACCATGATTACACTGAAGAAGATGAATTTAAAGTGTCTTTCTTTCCTCTTATTCGTCTTTTTCAGTGTAATCATGGTTTAGAAACGAATCCACAATATTCAATAATGAGGAACTTATTTTCAGCGCTTAAATACTCAAAAAATAAAAAGATTATCCGAAGGGCATAATGTGCTTACAGTTTTCTAGGAAAATTCTCAACCAAAACCCCTTCAACCCCACATATTGAGCTTTTTGCCCGTCAGTACCACCCGGTAAGTTCTATAAAAGAATTAAAAATTCTATGCCCAATTCCCACGAGTGACTGTCAATTTCGCCTCCCAGCTTATCTTCAATAATGGATTTCGCCAGGTAAAGCTTGATTTTATCCAGCTCAGTAGATTGACCCATTGGCCTAAATAAGCATTTCACTTCATCATTCTTCATATGCCCCCTGTTGTCACGTACCACAATGAGAGATTTTTCATTATAGATGTCAATCTCTATAGAAATGATAGGCTTGGTCACATTTCTTTTTAACAGAGCGTCCCTGGCAGCTGATAAAACATTGACAATCACCAGGGAATAATCCAGCATGACCCCACTGGCCCGTGCAGGTTGATTTTCATTGATTTGAAGTTGAATGCCATCATTTTCTAAAGAGGCGCCGATAATACTTTCCGCAAACGAAACCGCTTTACAAATTGTAAAGACTTCTGTTTGAGTATCATGATGAAAAAAATCAATAAACGTTTTAAAGGTTTCAGAAAAATTTTGGATTGAGCAACTGTCTTGTGTCGCCGATATATTTTTCCAATGATTATGAAGATGGATTAAAACATCGTTTGTCATAGCTTGAGCAGACAGCCGGCTAAGTTTTTGAGTGCTGTTATTCAAATGACAGGCATATAAATCTAGATGTATTTTCACTTTTTCCAACAATTCAACCGGATTGTATGGTTTTGTAATAAAATCAACAATCCCAAGTTCATAGCCTTGGATAATATCCTGTTCCATATTCTTGACAGAAACCATAATGACTGGGATATGTTTTGTACGATCATTTGCCTTTAATCTTTTGCATACCTCAAATCCATCCATTCCAGGCATAAGTATGTCTAATAAAATAAGATCAATGGTTTCTTCCATTGCAATCTGCAAAGCTTCTTGACCGGATAAAGCAGGAATGACATCATAATGCTTTAGGATACCCATTAGAATATCAATATTCAATTCGGTATCATCTATTATTAGTATACCTGGCTTTTTTTTCATTTGATTTCCTTATTTTTATTATTGAAGGTTATAAAATATACATTCATTATATATCTGTCAAATCGGATTGATTCAGGTGGAACCCAAATCAACCGGCGGATTCAATTATCGTATTCATTTTTAATTGTCTCTTTGATCACAATCATTAAAAAAATAGAATATGTATCCATTATTCTTTATTTGCTTGATTGATTGCCGCAGGTTCTGATATTGTTGGATATATTTGGTAACAGGTTCGTTCATTCCCAGACATAGGTTTGATTCCGGTTATTGTTTGGAGGGCGAACATAAGGTTCGCCCCTACATTGGTTTCGGATATCGGGGTGGGCTTCGATCACTAAGATATAACCAATAATTTTATGACTGCTTACTTAGGAACGTTCTGAAAATAAGTTTTCCATTAAATAAATGTTCATTTTCTTTTTTTGAACCATGATTACACTGAAGAAGATGAAGAAGATGAATTTAAAGTGTCTTTATTTCATCTTATTCTTCTTCTTCAGTTTTTTAAAGGAACCGAACAATGAAACCTGATAAACAATGTAAGAAACTCAGTCGTTTTTTGCAATACCTTCTGGGTCGCTCACCAGACGAATTTGGACTGTATCTTAATCGTGATGGTTGGTGTAAAACGAAACATGTTTTACAGATCTTGTCAGAAGAAGAAGGCTGGAGACATATTCGTTTGGGAAATATTCGAGAAATTTTTCATCTTATTCAAGATCATGGACTTGAAATGGAAGATGATCGGATTCGCTGTATAGATCGTTCCTTGCTGCCTATTCCCAAATCGGTTACAAAATTACCTAAATTGCTTTATACTTGTGTGCGCCAGCGGGCTTATGCGCATGTTTTAAAAAAAGGCATTTCTTCTTTGGGAGGATTAGAATCGGTCGTTATGGCTTCCGAAAAGTCATTGGCGCAACGCATAGGAAAACGTATTGATCAAAAGCCAGTTACATTAAGCGTTCATACGAGTAATTTCATTGACTATGGGGGGCAGATTGAAAAATTTGGTGATGCCTTGTTTATTACAGACTATATCCCGGCGGATTGCTTTTTTGGGCCTCCATTAATCGATGACTTACAAAAAAATAAAAAAGAGCAAAAAACGCAAAGTGCCAAAAATTCAAATTTAAAACCGCATGAAAATTATGGTTCTTTTTTTCCACAATTTGATGACAACATCATTGAAAAAAATACTCAAAAAAATCGATCTAAAAAGGAAATATCATGGAAAAAAGAAAGACGCCTGAAAAAAAGACGATAACACGAAGAACGTTTCTACTCACAAGTGCTGCAAGCATTATGGGGGTATCACCGGTATTTTCATGGACAGGATTAAATGGTAAAAAAAATTCTGGCCCAAAAGATATTCGGGGAAAGATTTTTAAAAACGATGCTCCAGATCAACTCTGGAAATGGTCCACTGAGGCACATTATTATAAAAAGCTGAAACATAAAAAAGTTGTTTGTGGCGTCTGTCCCAATCATTGTGTTTTATCACCAGGAGATCGGAGTGTATGCCGGTCAAGAGTGAATATTGATGGTCAGCTATATTCATTGGCCTATGGAAATCCATGTTCCATGAATGCCGATCCCATCGAAAAAAAACCATTGTATCACTTTTTACCTCAAAGTAAGGCTTTTTCCATTGCCACCACTGGATGTAATTTGAGATGTCTGAATTGTCAGAATTGGGAGATTTCGCAGGTAAAGCCTCACGAAGTTCGTCATTACACACTTTTTCCAACATCTGTGGTTGAAACTTGTATAAAAACTCATTGCAAATCTATTGCATATACCTATTCAGAAGCAACAACCTTCTTTGAATATATGATTGATACTGCGCGTATTGCCCAAAAAAAAGGGATATACAATTTATGGATTTCAAATGGGTATATCAATAACAAACCATTGAAAGAATTATGCCAGTACATGAATGCGGCGAATGTAAATTTAAAATCATTTGATGATGCCATTTATCGAAAATTAAATGGTGGACGCCTGAAACCTATTCTAAATACATTTGAAACCATGCATCGTGAGAATATTCATTTTGAAATCACGCATCTGTTAGTTCCAGAATATGTGGACCGCCCGGAACAATTCAAATCCATGTGTCAATGGATTATTGATCATTTAGGCCCCAATTATCCACTTCATATCAGTCGTTTTTTTCCCAAATACAAATTAACAAGATTGCCCCCTACCCCTATCGCCACTTTGACTGAATTTAGAAAGATTGCAATGAATGTCGGTATTCGCTATGTATATGTGGGAAATGTCATCAATCATGAGGGCAATCACACCTACTGTCATCAGTGTAAAAAATTAATTGTTGAGCGCAAAGGGTATTATATTGGAAGCTATCATATCAAAAACAATCAATGTAAATTTTGTGGTGAGAGAATTCCAGGGGTATGGGGTAAGGCGTAAAAAAAAATTTGGAGACGATGATGAGCAAAACAATAAAATATTCTGGAGATACTATCATTATTGGTGGCGGCCTTGCTGGTTTGACTGTTGCATTGGAGCTGTTAAACCATAATCAACGCGTCATCATGATTGACCGAGATGAATCGGAAAAATTTGGTGGCCTTGCAAAAGAGTCTTTTGGTGGCATTTTAATGGTGAATACACCTGTTCAACGACGCATGGGGATTCGTGACAGCTTATCCCTTGCCCATAAAGACTGGCTTTCTTTTGCAGGTTTTTCACCAAATGATATCTGGCCAAAACGCTGGGCTGAAAAGTATCTTGAACGCTCCATTCCTGATATTTATGAATGGCTTAGCCATCGAAGCATACGTTTTTTTCCGGTTGTCCATTGGGTCGAACGTGGATACCATATTTCAGGCAATTCTGTACCGAGATTCCATATGGTTTGGGGCACTGGAAAAGGGTTAATTGAAAGTCTGATTCAGTCCATTCAAAGTCATCCCAATCGAAATAAATTAACCCTGTATTGGAGACATCGGGTGACTCAACTTGAATTGCATAAAGGCGATGTTTCTGGATGCTCTGGCCAAATTGAAACAACCGGAGATGACTTTGTCGCCCAGGGAAACTGTACTGTGATTGCAACTGGTGGTATCAATGGCAGTTTGAATCTGATCAGAAAGAATTGGCATCCAGATTTTGGGGCACCGCCAAAAACAATTCTCAATGGGTCTCATAAATTTGCAATCGGCGACTTGCATCAGGACGTTGAACGTATTGGAGGAAATATAACGCACCTGAATTTGATGTGGAACTATGCTGCAGGAATCAGTCATCCAAAACCACGTATGCCATTTCACGGCCTCAGTGTTGTCCCCCCGAGATCTGCTTTATGGCTAAATTATAAAGGACAGCGAATGGGTCCACCATATCTCATGGCTGGATTTGATACACGTTATTTGATTGAAAAAATTTGTCAGCAGCCCTATCAATACTCTTGGCAGATAATGAACTATAAAATTGCAGTGAAAGAATTGGCCATATCAGGTTCTGAACATAACAAGGCCATTGCAAACAAGGATTTATTCGGATTTTTAAAGGATATCCTATTGGGCAATGCTGAGCTGGTGGATGAACTGATTGAACATTGTCCTGATATTGTTGTTGCGAATTCCATTGATGAACTGGTTGAAAAAATGAATGCGCTGGAAAAAAATCATCTTGTTCTTTCTAATATGGTTTACAAAGAGATCACAAATTACGATCAATGTATCCATAACAAAGATTATTCCAGTGATGATCAGCTTCGACGATTAAAACATCTGAGAACCTATCGTGGAGATCGTGCTCGAACCTGTCAGTTTCAACACATCATGGACAAAAAAGCCTTCCCTCTGATTGCCATGCGTTATTATATTCTGAGCCGAAAAAGCCTGGGAGGCATTCAAACAGATTTACAAAGCCGTGTCTTATCTCCAAAAGAAGAACCTCTGTCTGGTTTATATGCCGTTGGTGAAGCAGCAGGGTTCGGCGGCGGCGGTATACATGGAAAACGTGCACTAGAAGGCACTTTTTTGGGAAGTTGTATTGTTACAGGTTTGGCTGCAGCACGATCGATCATCAATCCCATATAAGCTTTGATTGGGCGCATTTCTAAAAAAGGGGGATTATCTTAGGAATGCTCGGAAAATAAGTTCCCCATTAAATAAATGTTCATTCAGTTTTTTGAACCATGATTACACTGAAGAAGATGAAGAAGATGAAAAGATAACTGTTACAAATATTCAATCATGGATAAATCAGTCAAAAACTTAAAGGCAATAAGTATACCAACTGTCATTTGCGGCATAGTAAAATTTAGTAAGGAATGCTCTGAAAATAAGATGCTCATTTTTCTTGATCGTACAAAAAAATAAGGTCGTGTAGAGACGCAGCATGCTGCGTCTCTACAGTACATTTACCTCAAAACGAACAAATCAATAATGGGGAAGTTATTTTTAAAAACATTCCTATAATTCTTTGTCATAAATATAAATATTTGAGATATATTTATAAATTAAAAAATCAGTGATGGTTTTTTCTCTGAAATTTCTATAAATGATTCGATCTTTAATAAACAGGCGTATACAATTTAACATAATCTGATGTTTTAAAAATGGCGATGCCCTGTTTAGTATAGTCAGATCAATATCTTTTTGAACAAGTTCTGAATAATTATTTATAATTTCAATAATTTCAATGCCTTCAGGTGGTTTGTAAAAGTATACAGCTATATCAATGTCGCTTTTTTCATCAAATCTACCCGAGACACAGGAACCAAACAAAAGGGCGAAACAAATGTTTTCATCTATAAACAACGCATTTGTTAACTTTTTGATCTTGA
>Ga0272440_1001333_pt1 | contig 20309 bp, 19 predicted proteins | sample SSMMMBAug17_FD_192440 | JGI IMG/M metagenome (GOLD analysis project Ga0272440, IMG submission 192440) | Marine sediment archaeal communities from Little Sippewissett salt marsh, Falmouth, MA, United States - SSM-MMB-Aug17 | ecosystem: Environmental > Aquatic > Marine > Wetlands > Sediment ...
ATTTTTATTGGGGGGGGTGGAGAAGATCTTGCGGAAATAATGATCAGGTCGGCAAAGCGTCTAAAATCTGAAGGAATCATGGTATTAAATATCGTGTTACTGGAAAGTCTGACAACCGCTTATCATACGTTGAACCAATTGAATTTTGAAGTGAATGTTTGCCAGATACAGGTCAGTACCAGCAAAAGGATGCCTTCAGGAATGCGAATGTCTGCGCAAAATCCGGTGTGGATTGTGGTTGGCAGGAAGGTTTAATTTTATTGATGCAGGGTGAAAAGTGTTTATGATCGTCCAACCTAATTCATTCTCGAACATAGGTTTGATTCCGGTTTTTGTCCGGAGGGCGAACACAAGGTTCGCCCCTACATTGGTTTTGCTCATAGGTTTGATACTGGTTTTTGTTCGAGGGCGAACACAAGGTTCGCCCCTACATCGGGCTGGCACATAAGTAAATGGGGAACTTATTTTTCGAGTTTTCCTTACTTACTTCCTCCAACTCATTGAACTACGTCCGCCACAAAAATCCACAAAAATCCACAAAAATTATTTGAGTGTAACCAAAATGATGAGCAAATTTTATAGACCGGCTATTTTGGTTACACTCAAATCATTTTTTTTGTCATAATCTCAAAATAAACTTGACAAAAAACATATTAAGCATATACTTATAACGAAAAGGAGGTTCAAATGAAAATAGCTGTCGCCAGTGGCAAAGGTGGGACAGGCAAGACCACCATATCGGTAAATATTGCCATGTCGCTGCCGCCGCCAGTACAATTATTGGATTGCGATGTTGAAGAGCCCAATGCGCATATATTTTTAAAGCCAGAAAATACTGAAACGTTCGATGTTTCCCGAATGGTACCAGAGGTTGATTTGGATAAATGTGATTATTGTGGTGCATGCGGTGATATTTGTGAATTTAAAGCCATAACAGTGCTCAAGGATGCCACTGTTATGACATTTCATGAAATGTGTCATGGCTGTAAAGGCTGCGTTATGGTTTGTCCACATCAAGCAATTCGCGCCATTGACCGAATTTTTGGTCAACTGGTAAAGGGCAATTCGCGCCATGTTGAATGTATTCATGGCTTACTCAATGTGGGTGAGGCCATGTCTCCGCCACTTATTGACAGAGTGCAGCAGGAAATATGGGATGATGGGATTACTATTATTGATGCGCCGCCGGGAACATCATGTCCGATGATCGAAACAGTTCGACGCACAGATTATGTTATTCTGGTCACAGAACCAACGCCCTTTGGGTTGAATGATTTGAAACTCGCTGTGGAGGCGGTTCGATTGTTAAAAATTCCTTTTGGCATTGTGATCAATCGTTCTGATATCGGTGATCAACAGGTTATTAAATATGCAAAAGAAGAGCAAATTCCTGTATTGATGGAAATTCCCCATAGTCGAAAGATTGCAGAGGCTTATTCAAGGGGAGAACTGATGATTGATATTATGCCTGAAATGAAAAAGCAGTTTCAGCAAATGATTGAACAAATCATCAAACAGGAGGCCAGATGAAAGAACTTACAATTATTAGTGGAAAGGGTGGAACAGGCAAGACCAGTATTGTCGGCTCCTTTGCCAGTCTGGCAAAAAATTTTGTTTTGGCCGATACTGATGTTGATGCAGCAGATCTTCATCTTATCATTGAACCAGAAATCAAGCAAAGTAACGATTTTATGGGAGGCCACAAAGCCATTATCGATCCTGAGCGGTGCACACAATGCGGTGATTGCCTTGAAAGATGCCAATTTAATGCCATTGAAGATTATACCATTGATGGCATCGCATGTGAGGGCTGCGGCGTATGTGTCCATTTTTGTCCATCTGATGCCATTGATTTCCCACAACGAAAATGTGGTGAATGGTTTATATCCAACACAGCATATGGCCCCATGGTACATGCGCGATTGGGGATTGCCGAGGAAAATTCCGGTCTTCTGGTCAGTACTGTTCGTAAAGCGGCCCGAGATCTTGCAGAACAAGAAAAAAGAGAATTGATCATTGCAGATGGGTCGCCAGGAATTGGATGTCCGGTTATTGCCTCAATTACCGGGGCCACCGCAATACTGATTGTTACAGAACCAACGTTGTCTGGATTGCACGATCTTAAGCGTGTTGCAGAATTGGCCAATTTTTTAAAAATTCCGGCGATGCTGTGCATTAATAAATTTGATCTGAACTCGGATATGAGCGATCAATTGTTAACCGCAGCCATTGAATATCAATTAACAGCAGTTGGCAAAGTACCTTATGATCCATCAGTCACCCGGGCAATGGTTTCTGGTAAAAGTCCAATTGATTACTCTGATGGTCCGGCATCACAGGCCATTCGGAAAGTATGGGACAATGTGTCCAGTTTTCTGAATGCCCAATAAAATTTTTGTATGATTCTTAAAAATTTTATTGTTATATGTTCATCAATTTTGTTATACTAGGTGTTTAACATGTCAAAAAGGAGGGTGAACATGCCAATATATGAATATCAATGTACAGTGTGCAATCATACATTTGAACAATTGCAACTGCAATCCGATGCGTCACCTCAGTCATGCCCAAAATGTGGTAATGATGTCAACAAATTAATGAGCGCCGGCGCATTTACAATGAACGCAGGTTCCCATGCACCACAAGCGACATGTTGTGGCCAACAGACTCCCTGTGACAGTCCAAAAGGATGTTGTGGAATGGGACCTCACTGATTAAATATATATAAGGAGATTAAATGAAAATCGCCATAACATCACAAGGAACAGATTTGGATGCTGCTGTTGATCCCAGATTCGGGCGGGCAGCAAATTTTATCATCGTTGACCCAGAATCTAATGCTTTTGAGGTCATAGAAAACAAACAAAACCTTAATTTGCCACAAGGAGCCGGAATTCAATCTGGAAAGAATATTGTGGATAATAAGGTTGATGCGCTTATTACTGGTAATTGTGGTCCAAAAGCGTTTAATGTTTTATCAGCAGCAGGTGTAAAAATTTTTATCGGTGCCAAAGGAACTGTCAGGGAAGCTCTTGATCAATATAAAGATGGTACGCTTAAAGCAGCGAATAATCCAAATGTTGAAGGTCATTGGGTATAGCTAGCTATCTTGTGGAAAGCCTATAACAATATAATTTTTGAGGAGGTTTAAATTATGAAAATCGCAATCCCATTGGCTGAAGGGAAGCTTGCCGCTCACTTTGGTCATTGTCAACAATTTGCAATTATGGATGTCGAAAATAACGATATCAAAAATAAAGAATTATTAACACCACCACCCCATGAACCCGGTGTTTTACCTAAATGGCTGGGGGAATTGGGTGTCAATCTGATTATTGCAGGCGGTATGGGTCAACGTGCGATCATGTTGTTTGGTGAACAGCAGATACAGGTTATTGTTGGTGCTCAGGCTGATGAACCTGAAACACTCGTAAGACAATATCTTGATCAAACACTGGCTACAGGCAATAATCTTTGTGATCATTAATTCGACTTGTCAGGCTGCCCTGAATGGTCAGGCCCATAGCCGTCAGGCTAAGTAAACCCGCTCGTTCCCACGCTCTGCGTGGGAATGCATATGGGACGCTCTGCGTCCCTTGTGCTCGTATCTCGGTCGCCCAATACAGAGGACGCAGAGCGTCCAGGATGCATTCCCACGCAGAGCGTGGGAACGAGGCTCTCTGCGGGTTTGCTTAGCCTGACGGCTATGTGGTCAGGCCTGATATTCGTCTCAGACAAAATCCGAAACCAAACCTATGAATAAAAAAATGTAGGGCAAACCTTGTGTTTGCCCTTCAAACGAACTTATGACCGAAATAAAACGTTCTGTTCAAGGGCGAACATTAGGCATGCTTTGAAAATAAGGAATGCTCGAAAAATAAATTCCCCATTTACTTATGTGCCAAGAACGTGTAGGGGCGAACCTTATGTTCGCCCTCGAACTAATAACGCTTTCGTTCCTATGTACGATGGGCGAACACAAGGTTCGCCCCTACATCGGGCTGGCACATAAGTAAATGTGGAATTTATTTTTCGAGCATTCCTTAGCAATCTGGATTGTTCTTGAACCAATTAAAAGCGGGCATCCATCAAAAAATAGGTATTTTGGATATGATGATCAACTTCACTGGGCTCACCAAAATAAAAGCTTACCCCATGATCATAATCTTTATGCATATCAGTAAACCCCAGACGAAAAGTAAGATAAGAATTCATAGGCTGAATATAATAAATATCCCAGGTGGCCCCCCGATTACTTAATTTATGAAGCGGATCCTCGCTGGCTTCGCTAAACCCCAGCCAATACTGGGAACCATAATTATATTCAATACCGATTTTGGGATTATTTTTAGCAAACAAAGGTAATTGATATCTTCCGCCAATATGAAATGCATAGGCATCTCTATCTGAATGGTCATCATTGCAGACAAGTCCGATGGCCGGGGGTGCATTTTGTAGTTGCTTTAAAATCGGTACAAGATTTGGAAAGTGACTTAAGATGGGTTCATAAATATCATAGGCATCCCGCGCCTGAACAGGTGGGCCTGGCAGGCCCACTTTAGATGGTCTGATCATGAATTTTAATGCGCCCTCAGCTTTTGTTTTCACGTAAGCAATACCTAAGAATGCATCAATGTTTAGATTTAAAAAATTATTCGACTCCAGATAACAGGTTGTTTTTAGACCATCACCAATAGATTTGGGTTTATCTACAAATAAAAATCCGCTGGAATCATAGTAGAATGGATATGCATCATCAGAAAAGCGCATATCTTGTGGCGGGGTTTCTGGGATATAAACCAGATGGAGCAACAATAAAGTATTGTGGAAAATTCCGGGTAGTTGGGTTTCAAATTGAGCGATATACGACTTAATATTCGATGATGCCAGGTCATCAGTCCGATAAATTCCTTTTTTGGTCGTAAGCGTTTTTCCAAAGGAGTATGATTCATGATCTTCACACCGCCTGATATAAACAAACCGATAGGCTGAGTTTTTAAGCCCTGTAAAATGAGATAAATCAATGGATAAACCAAATCCATCCGCCTCCATATCGTATGCGATACTCGGATAGGTTGATTTTCTGGCGGAATCTTCTCGTAAGTTGGTCGGAAAACCATCAGTGGTTGGCAGGCGGCCAAATGTCAAGGCCATAGGTAAATGTTCAATAGGTTCAAAAAAAATGTCTGCATAAACGCGCTCAACTTTTAACGCAATATCTGATGGAATACGCGATTCATTAATCAAATTCACTTCAGGATAAATGGGATAATCATCATCTGCCCACCGATGTGTCATGGACAGCCTTGAATGAAGCTGGAGCCATGAATCAACACTTGTGTATAGATTCAGGCGTAATCTGTTTGTGGGAAGGGTATGAACTGTCTCATGTTTTTCATTACCGATCACTTCAGAAGTAAAAGTAACAGTATCATGTCCTGTAAAATCGTACCAATCGAATCTTGTGCGGAGTTCCCCGCGTAATTCAATTTTGTCCATGATGCTTTTTTTTTCAACTTCATCCAGAATATCAACAAATTCATCCATATCATCCCGGATGATCTCAAGTGTTTCTTCTGGAGTTTCTTCCCCTTTACGTATCCCCTGTTTATCTTCACTTTTTTCAATTCTTTCTGTAATTTTATCAAGTTGTTTTAAAATAATTTCAAACTCTTCTTTGTAAACAGCATCCTCACAGATTCCAACAGGTACAGAAATACAGGGGAGTAAAAATATATTTATAGCAAGACACAATAGAAAAATATGTCTTTTGTTAAGTACATTTTGCATCCAAATCCTCGTGTATAATTATTTCAATCCTACAGCCTCCGGTTGATCAGAATCGGCTGCATGAAGAATCAAGTATGATTTAACTTGTTCCAGTTCTTCTTTTGAAAACAATTCAGAGATATCTTTTTTTCGTTTGTGTTTGTTTCGTCGAAAAAAACGACGCCACTGGGTTGATGCGTATTTACTGGGTGCAAAAGCTTCAACTTCTCCACCTTCCTGATGACATGATCCGCATTTGTTCAGGTAAATACTTCGACCATCTGATGCCATCGAATAAGACACCCAAAGCAGCATAAAACATAAACTTCCAAAAACAAGCATATGAAGCGTTTGTTTCATTCCTTCTCGCTCCTTTTCCATATTAAAAAAGCACCATACACCTTAAAACAGGCATGATGTGCAAAAGTTTTGTTAAAAGTTTTCAAAATTTAGCATCCATCAGTAAATACGTATTTGTTATTTTATGATCAATGGCCAGGGGTTGTCCATAGTAAAAACTTAAATTTTGGTCATAATCATGAAGTGTAACTGTATGCCCGATGCGAAACATAAAAAATCGGGAAATCGGCTGCAATAAATAAAAGTCCCATGCTTCACCCCGGGTTGCCAATTTATGTAATGGATCTTCACTGGCTTCGCCAAAATTTGCCCAGTATTGGGAGCCATGATTGTATTCAATTCCAAACTTTGGCGCCTGTTTCATTGGAATAGGCAAATCAATGCGTCCACCAACATGAATACAGTGGGCATCATGATTCGAGCGGCCATCGTTATTGAGCAATCCGATCGGCGTAGGCGCATTTTTGAGCGACGCCAATTCAGCTTCATAGTTGGAACCAAATCCTTTGAGTAATTCATACCCCTCTCGTGCCGGCAAAGGATCCATGTCAATTGCAGGATTTAAATTTCGGGGAACCAACATAAATTCAGTCGCACTTTTCGCATGTGTTTTTAGATAGCTTAAACCGACAAACCAGTCAAAATTAAAGCCAAAGAATTGTTTGGATTCAATAAAAAGTGTATATTTTGTTAAATATCCCAGAGAATCTTCTCCCCATTTATCCAGCGGCCCATTATCTTCATAAAAAGGGGCCAGCGAATCATTGTATCTGAAATCAGGTTCCGGCGCTTGTGGAATATACAACACATTCATAATTGCCAATAAGCCGCCAAAAAAATCCGGAAGATGGCTTTCAAGCTGAAATACGAGAAAATAAACAGGGTCCATCGCTTTTTCATCAACACGATACACGCCTGTCTTATCAGATATATTTTTTCCCATAAAGTATTTTTCATGATCATCATATCGGAGGGCAAGAATCATTCTTGCAGCAGTTTGGGGAATGTGTGTCATGGGCTCAAGATCCAACGATAGGCCGATTCCATCAGACTCGACATTGTAAGCAATTGCGGGATAGGTTGACTTTCGGGGTGTGTTTTCTCTGAGATCTGTGGGGAGACCATCAGTTGAAGGCAGTCTCCCAAAGGTAAACGCCATTGGGAACAAATCATTGGGTTTAAAAAAATAATCCACATAGGCCCGCTCAACTTTTAAATTCAGATTGCCAGGAACGCGGGTGGCATTTAAAAAGTTGACATCCGGATATGTGGAATAATCATCATCAGACCAATGACGCATCATGGTGAGGCGTGAAGTAAATTTCAGATTGTCTGAAATTTGTGCGCGTAAGTTCAGGCGAAATCGATTGCTCGTTTGTGTATTAATTTGCTCATCAAGTTTTTTGCCTTGTGGAATATTTGTAAAAGGAATATTGTCCCGACCTTGAAAACGATACCAATCAATACGTGTACGAATTTCAGCACCAATTTCAAGGCGATCCACAATGGATTTTGTTTCAACACGTTCGAGAATTTCAGTTAATTCATCCATATCCTGTTTTAAAAAGTCAAGGGATTTCTGATCTTTTTCAGGCAATTTTTCTGCATTCTGTTGTTGATCTAATTCATCCAGACGCTTGTTGAGCCTGTCAATTTCATCTAAAATAGGGACGATTTCATCAGGCGTCACGTATTTTTCTCTGGCCGATACAAAGGGTTCAAAAACAAATATTAGCATCATAATCCCCAAAAAAAATATCTTTGAGGGGTGTTGCATGAGAAACCTCCTATTAATCATCAGCATAACGTTCATGGATGGAACGCATGACATTCATATTGCCCAGAAACAACTCCACCATTTCCGGATCAAATTGCGATCCCGCAGAAGTTTTGATGGCTTTTAATGTTTTGTCTTCATCCCAGGCTTCTTTGTAAGACCGCCGCGAACTTAAAGCATCGTAAACATCAACAAGAGAAACAATTCTGCCAAACAATGGAATTTCAGTGCCTTTTTTACCTCTTGGGCTGCCATTGCGAAGCATAAAGCCTTTAATAGGCGATCCAGTCATCGGGTCCACATGGCCGGGATAACCGGAACCATCCCATCGTTCATGATGATTCAATGCTACGTTATAAGCGGCTTCATCAAAATCAGTCTGGGAATCATGAAATATTTTTGCGCCAAGTACAGTATGTTGTTTCATGATTTCGTATTCATCATAATTGAAACGACCGGGTTTTTTCAAGATTAAATCTGAAATCGCAATTTTTCCAACATCATGAAGCATGGCTGCCATGCGCAGAATATCTCTATTTTTATCCAAATCAATTCTATTCACCCCATGTTTTTTTGCCCATCGATAATACAATTCTACTGAAAAAGCCCCCACACGATTGACGTGACCAAATGTTTCCTGAGGATCATGAAGTTGGGTCATGCGAATGGTTCGCATGATAATTGCGCGCGTCATTTGTGCACGTTCCAGCGCAATCACTGCAATATTGGCAAAGTGCATCATCAGCAGCTCGGCCTCTTTAGAAAAAGAAATCACCTCACCTGATTTTGTCCTGGCATTGATTACTTGTAAAATACCTAATACAACGCCTTTTGAATTTTGTAAAGGAACTGTTACCATTGACTTGGATCGATACCCTGAAACCTCATCCATTGTTTTTTTAAATTGGTAGGGTTTGTCAGATGAAATTTTATAAACATCAGGAATAGACAAGGGACGACCTGTTGATGCGACATAACCGGCAATGCTTTCATGATTGACCGGAATGCTGAATGTTGAATAGACCAAAGATTCATCAGTCGGCAATTGAGACTGTATTGTATCATTTTGTGTATATGAAAATTCCAGAATATTGTCCTTAATTTTATATATGGAACCTGCATCTGCATTGATAAATCGTCTGGCCTCACTTAATATTTTTTGCATGAGTATATCCAAATCATTCACCTGAATGAGTTGGATTCCCAATATTATGAGCGAATTGATTTTTTCTGTTTCACTTAACATATGTTTTTTGCTTTTATGGTTTTTGGATTGACCGCTCTTAAAGGCGATCTCTTTTTTTCATCGTGTAAAGACGATGTATGCTACGTTTCTGCAATTCAAACCCCACAATACGAATATGATCGTTCAATTTTGATTTTTCCTGGCATATTTTTTGCCTTCTCGTTCCCACGCTCTGCGTGGGAATGCATATTGGACGCTCTGCGTCCAGTGCATTGTAAGGAATGCTCGAAAAATAAATTCCTCATTTACTTATGTGCCAAGAACGTGTAGGGGCGAACCTTGTGTTCGCCCATCGTACTTAGGAACGAAAGCGTTATTCGTTCGAGGGCGAACATAAGGTTCGCCCCTACATCGGGCTGGAACATAGTGCCCTTCGGGCAAATTTTAGTGTAGGGGCGAACCTTATGTTCGCCCATCGTACATAGGAACGAAAGCGTTATTCGTTCGAGGGCGAACACAAGGTTCGCCCCTACATCGGGCTGGAACATAGTGCCCTTCGGACAAATTTTAGATTAGCCTAACTTTTGTGCGTCTTCGGAAAGCCTGTTTGATATTTGCTTCAAGTACAGTCAGTCCCGCTTGCTAACGCGCGCGGCTCGGATTAAAAACTGCCGAAATTTTCAGAGCCGCGCGCGTTAGCAAGCGGAATTGCACTTGAACCAATATAAAGCAGGATTTTGTTTTTCCGATACATATACATGCACATAAGTAATGGGGAACTTATTTTTCGAGTTTTCCTAGTAAGGAAATCTCTGAAAATAAGTTCCCCATTTTTGATATTGTTCGTTTTGAGGTAATTGTACTGTAGAGACGTAGCATGCTACGTCTCTACACGACCTTATTTTTTTGAACGATCAAGAAAAATGAGTATGTTATTTTCCGAGTATTCCTTAGGAATTCTCGAAAAATAAGTTCCTCATTTTCTTATTTGCCAGCCCGATGTAGGGGCGAACCTTGTGTTCGCCCTCGAACGAATAACGCATTCGTTCCTATGTACGATGGGCGAACACAAGGTTCGCCCCTACATTGGACTTGTAAACAAGAAAATGAGGAACTTATTATTCAAGCATTCCTTAGTTTGCAAAATTATTTTCAAAAATGCAGCTTTTGTGCCATGCGAACCAATTATTCAGTTTTGAGGATTATAATTTGTATAAAGATTTGTGTTGATCTTTACAATTAAAAATCGTATTATAACCGATTAAATTGAAAAATTGGACATATCAATTTGTCCAGAATGCAGTTATTTTAACAAGTTCCATATATTGGATGAACAATTTTTTAACGCAATATATCCATACATTCATTGCGTTTAATATAGGACAAGCATTATGAAATTTGTCATAGAAAAATCAGTATTTATCAAGGGGATTTCAAAAATTCAGGGAATCACCAGCAGAAAGACCGAATTTCCAATAACATCCTCGGCGCTTATTCGGGCGAATGGCATGAATATTTCTGTTTATGCAACAGATCTTGAAACCGGTTTTGAGGGATTTTATGAAGCAGATGTCGAAATTGAAGGTCAGGTAGCGGTGCTTTCCAAAAAATTATTTGAAATTATTAAAGACTTTCCAAGTAATTTTATTCAACTGGAAACAGTTGAAGGCAAAATGCTGAAAATATCGGCATCAGATGAAGTCACCAAAGCAGAATACCACATGCTTTGTACTGATCCGGATGACTTTACTATTTTGACTGCCATTGATGATTTGGTTTTTCATGAATTGGATGCGCTCATATTAAAAGAGATGATCGAAAAAACACTGATAACCGGAATTACTGATGATGAGCGGGCCCATTTAAGCGGGCTTTATATGGAAATTCCCGAGGATAACAACAGCATTCTGCGAATCATCTCAACAGATGGGCATCGGTTAATCAAAATTGACCGCACCTGTGAGATAAAAGTGGATATCCCCATGGAAAAAGGCATTCTGTTATCCAAGAAAGGAATGTCCGACCTTCTCAAACTCCTTGAATCTGGCGGGCAGCTGGAGATTGGCTTTCGTGAAAACAATTTTGTTGCCAAAAAGGATCAGGAGACCATTGTGTCTCAACTTCTTGAAGGCGATTTTCCTGATTACAAAGAAGTGATCCCAGAACCGATTGATACAAGAATGAAAATTTCCAAAAATTCCTTTTTATCGTTAATGAAACGCATGATGATACTTTCCAATGATCGTTTTCGTGCGGTGTCGTTCAATATCAAATCTGATAGAATTGAAATTTCAGCAACCAATCCAGAAATTGGCGATTCCAAAGAAGAACTGCCAATTGACAATAATGGTGCGACTTTTGAAGCGGCTTTTAATCCCAGATTTTTTATCGACAGCCTCAATGAAATTGAGTGTAAGACAATCATTTTAAAAATGGCCAATGAACAGGAACCCTGTGTGATGCATGGTGAGGATGATCCGGATTTTATCAGTGTGATCATGCCAATGACTGTTTAGACAATAACCAGAAACGTCCGAAATATCGGACCAGACAAATGTGATGAGTGTAACCAAATAATGGAAGAAAAGCAAGAACAGCGCTATGGCGCTGAAAATATCAAAGTACTTGAAGGCCTTCTGGCTGTTCGCAAACGGCCATCAATGTATATCGGCAATGTCGATACCGAAGGACTTCATCACCTGGTGTATGAAGTGGTGGATAACAGCATTGATGAAGCAATGGCAGGTTTTTGCGATAAAGTCGATGTCACCATTCATACAGATAACAGTGTTACTGTTGTGGATAATGGACGCGGCATTCCTGTTGACATACACAAAACTGAAAAGATCCCTGCTCTTGAAGTGGTCATGACGAAACTTCATGCAGGCGGCAAATTTGATAACGATACCTATAAGGTTTCAGGTGGACTTCATGGAGTGGGTGTATCTGTGGTCAATGCGCTGTCATCTTTTCTGGAAGTCAATGTCTTTAAGTCTGGTAAAATTTATTATCAAAGCTATGAACAGGGAAATAAAACCTGTGAGCTCAAAGTGATTGGCGAAATATCGGATGAAGCACATGGCACGAAAATTCATTTTGTTCCTGATGGCACTGTTATGCGGGTTTTGGAATATAATTATGATATTTTGGTGCGTCGATTAAGAGAACTGGCTTTTTTAAACAAAGGCATCACAATTACCATTGAGGATGAACGTTCTGATGCCAAAGATTCTTTTTCTTATGAAGGGGGATTGATTTCTTATGCCCAATACCTGAATCGAAATCGTACTGCATTACATGAACCTATTCATATTCAAGGCACAAAAAACGATGTTCAAATTGAAATATCTATTCAGTATAATGATGGCTTTAATGAAAAAATATTAACCTTTGCCAATAATATCAACACGGCTGAGGGCGGTTTTCATCTGGCAGGCTTTAAGTCTGGTATGACACGTTCAATCAACAGTTATCTTTCCAATTCTGCCAATTTGCCCAAAAACCTGAAAGTTAAAATTGGCGGTGATGACATTCGTGAAGGCCTTACTGCTGTTTTGAGTGTTCGGCTGAAATCACCCCAATTTGAAGGTCAAACCAAAACAAAATTAGGGAACAGTGAGATCAAGGGGCTGGTTGAAGCATTGATCAATGAACAACTTGCTGTATACCTTGAAGAGCACCCGCAAATCGCCAAAAAAATTATTGAAAAGGCAGTCAATGCAGCGCGTGCGCGTGATGCTGCCAGACGTGCCAGGGATCTGGCACGCAATAAAGGCGCGATGGGGGATGCATCTTTACCTGGAAAATTGGCAGAATGTCAATCCAATATTCCCAGCGAACGTGAAATATTTATCGTTGAGGGGGACAGCGCCGGCGGTTCGGCAAAACAGGGACGTGATCGAAAATTTCAGGCGATTTTACCCATTAAAGGTAAGATCTTGAATGTTGAAAAAGCCCGATTTGACAAAATGCTCAAAAGTGAAGAGATCAAGAATATTATTACTGCTTTGGGTACCGGCGTGGGGCTTGAAGAATACAACATTGAGCAGCTAAAATACCACAAAGTCATTATCATGGCGGATGCGGATGTGGATGGAAGCCATATACGCACACTGCTGCTGACATTCTTTTATCGACAATTTCCAGATCTCATTACAAATGGCTATCTGTATATTGCACAACCGCCCTTGTTTCGTGTGGGTAAAGGCAAGAATGCGGTATATCTCAAAGATGAAATGGAATATAATGAATACCTCATGAAGCGAATATGCAATTTAAAATCTGTCAAAATTGCCGGCTGCGAAAAATCCATGTCAGACCATGAGCTCTATTTACTCATGGGGAATCTGGTAGAATACTATACCATCCTTAATCAAATGAATTATCGTGCCATTCCATCTCATCTGGTTGAAATGCTTTTGGACAGTAATTTGTGCAATCGTGATAAACTCAAAGATCAGGACTTGATGTTCGACATTCAGTCCAAATTGATTGATGCGGATTATGAAGTGAATGATCTGTTCTGGAATGAAGAACGTGGTGTCTATGAAATTACTGTGGCCGGCTCCGGACAGCGGCTTCTGGATGAACATCAGGTTGAACTCAAAAGCAGTATCAAGATTGGCAGGGGCTTTGTGTATGCAAAAGATTATCAAAAATTGATTGTTTTAAAAGAACATATTGATAAGTATGATTCACCGCCATTTGAAGTCATCAACCGAAAAACCAAAGATGACGCGGCAGAATCATCAGAAAAAACCACGATATTGGAAACAAAATTTACGCTCTATCATTATTTACTCGAAGAAGCCAAACGCAATATTGCTGTACAGCGTTACAAAGGTTTGGGTGAAATGAACCCCCAGCAGCTTTGGGAAACAACAATGGATCCGCAATCCAGAACATTACTGAATGTGAATGTCAATGATGCCAACTTTGCTGATGATATTTTCTCGCTGTTAATGGGTGATGAGGTAGAACCCCGGCGAGAATTTATACAATCCAATGCACTGGAAGTCCAGCGGCTGGATATTTAAAGGAAATGTCATGAAAATTCATCACATTCGAAATGCCACCTTTGTCATTGAATCCGGAGAAAATCATATTTTGATAGACCCCATGCTCAGTAACAAAGGTGCTTTACCTGCATTTGCTCATTTTCGGCATTCAAGCAATCGAAATCCCATTGTTGATTTGCCAGATAATGCATCCCAATTTCTGGATAAAGTGACCCATTGCCTGATTACCCATTCTCAAACATTTGGTCTGGAATTGTTCACCCACACCGATCATCTGGACCCGCCTGGAAAAGAATTTTTAATACAAAACAATATTCCAGTGTGTTGCAGCCAGAAAGATGCCTCTTTTTTGACAAAAAACACAATTTTAGTAGAAAACGCCCTGGATTACTGGCAGGCAGAACCCTTTCTGGGCGGTAAAATAATTGCCATTCCAGCACAACATGGTCATGGATGGATTCATTATTTGATGGCCAATGGTTCAGGCTTTTATCTTGAACTGCCAGAGGAACCCTCTGTTTATATCAGTGGCGACACAGTTTTTACAGATGATATTCATCGTGCGCTGGAAGATTTATCCCCTGATATTGCAATTGTGGCTGCTGGATCTGCAAGCTTAGATCTTGGCGGGCCGATACTCATGCCTATGAATGAAATTATTACATTTATTCGACATGCGCCCAAAAATGTGATTGCCAATCATATGGAAGCCTTGAATCACTGTCCCACGAAACGTGATGATCTGAAACAAGAGTTACGCATTCAAAATTTATTGGACAAAACAGAAATTCCTTCTGATGGCCAGACGTTGGAATATTCATTGATGTAACAGGCCTTTGACCCAGACGCCAATTAACAATAGGAGTCTATTATGCCTAAATCCATTGAATCTGAAAGAAAACATGAATATGATTATTATCAACGCCTTAAAGCAGAAGGCTTGACCAGCGCACAGGAACAAAAAATTCTCACTGAATTAAATGAGAATCGCAGCCATGACATTCCAGATCTCCATGAAATTGATACCCCCATTTATCCAGACCCTGTTTACTCCTACAGTGATCTATTATTTTTACAGCAGCAGGCGTCCCCTTATGTTGCTTTTCAAAATTATTTAAAATCATTGGATGAACTACTCGAACAGGACCGAAAACGTGAGGAAGATGGATTTCCCAGAAAAATTCGTGTGGGACGATTGGTACGACCGGGAAAAGGCGGTAAAGAAAAAATTGTCGTTGTGCCCACAACAGTTGAAGAAAAATTGATCCATGATCGTTCGATTCAATCGAAAGAAGACGAAGATGCTGCCGGTGGATCGGGTGAAGGGGAAGAAGGTGAAGTGATCGGGGAACAACCGGTTCACAGACCTGAGGGCTCCGGTTCAGGCCCAGGAGAAGGTGAAGGCGGCGCGCATGAGGTTGAATCCAGCGCCTATGATTTGGGACGCATTCTTACCGAACAATTTGAACTGCCCAATCTTAAAGACAAGGGCAAAAAACGATCCTTAACGCGCTTCACCTATGATATGACCGATCGCAACAAGGGATATGGTCAAATACTGGATAAAAAAGCTACCCTAAAAAATATTGTGGAAACCAACATTCATCTCGGAAATTTGCCTGATCCAGATCATATTGATCCCACACGTTTTTTAATATCTCCTTCAGACCGGATTTATCGCATTTTATCCAGAGAAAAAGATTTTGAATCCCAGGCAATGGTGTTTTTTCTTCGAGATTATTCCGGATCCATGACCGGAAAACCGACTGATGTCGTCGTATCCCAACATGTACTCATTTATAGCTGGATTTTATATCAGTACGCGCGACAGGTTGAAACGCGTTTTATTCTTCATGATACTGAAGCGACTGAAGTGGATGATTTCTATACCTACTACAATTCAAAAGTTGCCGGGGGCACCCGGGTGGCATCTGCATATCAAAAAGTAAACGAAATTGTTGAAAAAGAAAACCTTGTCTCAGATTACAATATTTATATTTTTCATGGCACTGATGGTGACGATTGGGATACTGAAGGAAAGGAAGCAGTTCCGGAATTGAAAAAAATGATGCATTATGCCAGCAGAATAGGAATCACCATTGCACAGCGCACAAGTGGTTATCAGAGTGGAACCAGTGAAGTTCAGGAATATCTTGAAAAATCCGGTTTGCTTGCTGATTATCCAGATTTAATCCGGCTGGATATTGTTTCTGAAGATGCCAATGAAACACGATTGATTGACAGTATTCGTAATTTGATTTCATAATAGAGGGGCTGTATGTCTATTATTCAACACAAGGGGTTTCCATTTGCATTTGATCCCAGCGCATGCAAAGATTGTGAAGGTTATTGCTGCTTAGGAGATCCAGGCTTTGTCTGGATCAATCAGGAGGATATTTATCGTATTTCGTCATTTTTATCTATGAATACGATTGATTTTATCGATCAATATTTAAATCGAATTGACAATCGCTATTCTGCAAAGGATATTTATACAATCACCGATTATTATGAATGTATCTTTTATGATTATGACAACAGGCGCTGCACAATATATGAAGTTCGTCCGATACAATGTCGTTTGTATCCATTTTGGGAATGTTTTAAACAAAACATAAAGCTATGCTTTGATGAATGCCCGGGTGTCAAACCTTTATGCCCAGACTCTATATAAAAGAATATCAGAAATCACTAAAAGGAAAGTGCATTTTCATTGCCTGTCGCGAAGGTATTTTGCGCAATTATTTTGATCATATTATTACAGACATTAAATTTTTATGTCGTCAGCACGTGAACACATTTTTTTTTCACAATATTTCAAATCGTTTTGCCAATCAGAAAATTTTTAAAGTGTTATCTTCACGCTTATATCAAACAACGATCATTCGTGTACCATCAAATGTTGCCTTTTATCCTTTTGTGCTGAATTATGAAAAATCTCCACATAAAATTGTGTTTATTGAGCGCACCCATTTACTTGATCCTGAAGGAAAACCTGTCAATACCCTGACAACGTCCCATGCACGTGCACATTTAGAGTCGTACCGAGATTTGATTTCCAATGAAAATCTTAAGGAAAACATATCCACCATATGCACCAAAATCGAGCAAGAGCAAATTGAACGTGTCCATATCATTCCAGCGGGAAAAGCCTGTATTAAAAATGAATTATTCAGTATTGAAGGTTCTGGCACGTTAATTGCCAATAACTTTAATGAAACCTTTGAACATGTTAAGACAGAAAACGATATTCGAATGATTGCATCCATTCTCAAGCGGTATCGCAGCCTGGGTTATCTGAAATACAGGGATAAATCCTATGTAAAACACCATAAAGATTTTTTTTATGTGGCAAGAATTGATGATATTATCGTGGGTTGTGCCGAACAAATCCCAATTGACCAGAATACAGTGGAATTGGGATCGTTGGCAGTATCGATCCGATTTAGAAAACAACAGGTCGGTCAATTTATTATCCAATCATTTGAAAAGGAAATGAGTGAAAAAGAGGTATCAACCATAATTTCATTAACCAAAAACCCATTACTTCAGAACATATTTGTTCATTTGGGGTTTGTTCACGATAATCCGGAACGTTATACAGACCGACAGAAACAGTCTCCTGAATCACTTATGTTTGTCAAAGAAATTTGAATACATTTCGATATCAGGCATGGAGCACACATGACCAAACGACAAGAAATTTTTCAATTTCTCAAACAGGCGGATTTCAGTGCGCGTGAATTATCCAAAGCAATTGGCATTCGAGAAAAAGAAGTTTATGACCATTTGAAGCATATAGAAAAATCCGCTAAAAGCAAAAAAATTAAATTCAAAATAGTTGCAGCGCAATGTGTATCATGTGGATATACATTCAAAAAGCGTGAGCGGTTAACCCGACCGGGTCGATGTCCAATATGCAAGAAGGAACAGATTGATCCACCACGCTTTCAAATTGTTTAGGAACGTTTGAAATAAAGGAGAACCATTATGAAAAAAATGATTGGAAGCATTGGAATCATCATATTATCTACATGGATGATCTCAACAGCTCATTGTGATGAATTAAGCAGGCAAAAATATGAAGCAGCACATGCTGCCTATCAGCTTGAGTTATCTGCACGCCTGCTGGAACAGACAGTCAGCAGCTACAGCCCGATTACAAATCCCAATGGTGCGGCAACAGTTTTGACTGCATTTGATCAACTGGCCAACAATTTTGTACAGGCAGGCATACCCATTGGCAATTACTTGAAATTTGTTATACAGACCAAACCTGAATATTCAGCAGATGCTCAAAAACAATTAATAAATTTGGGTCAAGCGATTCAAAGTGTCTCAATGCTTCAGACGATTTCAAGGGGGGCTTCCAGTGCGAGCTTAAGCAGCTACAGCTATCTTACTGATATTTCCAATGTTGTCTCTTATGCCGGTGCAATCACCTATGCATCAACAGTCATCGCCAATCTGAATGAATTCGGTATAACATATGATGAATTAGAATCTGTTCAACACATCATTATAGGAAAAATACAGGAAGCAGCGTTTATGGCAATAAAAGAAAAAGCAGGGGATTCATCTGTAATTGCCAACAGTGATGCCTGCCTGGCTGCTGCAGGGGAAATCGCATCCTTTGCCGCAACCATTGAAGGCGCTATTAAAATGGCAATGCCGCAATATCAATATCAGAGTAAGGACTTTTCAGATGAATTTTCAAAATCAATCGAACAAATTATAAATGACCCGAACAAAAACCAGCTATCATTTGAAAGACAGCAACAAATCTACGCAACAGCATTTAATGCGATATTTGCTGATGTTTTTTCTGCCTTACTCAATCAAAGCGCATTGCAACCTTACTTAAATTCTATAAATCAGTATAAACAAAAAACCAATACCACGTTTTTAATTGAAATTGCGACAGAGCTTGCTGAAAAGGTCTCAGAAATGATTATGCCGGATAAGTCAAAAAACATTGTTGATGCCATGAATTATGCCAGTCTACTCAATAGTGGTTTGTTGGATCAACGTCATTTTGAATTGAAAGATTTAATATTTATTTTAAAAGACTTATCAGGAAATATACAATAATTAGGATTCAAAACATATGTTAAAAGCAAAAACAATCAAAATTAAATTTAAGAGCGATCATCATAGATTGTCCGGGACACTTCATTTACCCGACAATTATTCATTGAATACGCCATGTATTATTGGATCACACGGGTTGTTTAGTGATTCGTCATCACCCAAACAACTTGCTTTGGCCCAACAGTGCAATAAGAAAAACATGGCATATTTTCGGTTTGATCATCGGGGATGTGGTAAAAGTGAAGGGAATTTTAAAGAAGATACCACAATTTCCAATCGGTTTCGTGATTTTTGTGCAGCCATCCAGACAATGAAAGATGACCCTGATATTGGAGATCGATTGGGTTATTTTGGAAGCAGTCTGGGCGGCACTGTGGTGTTGCTTGCAGCCTTAAGTGAACCGCCTCAAACAATGGTTACCCTATCAGCACCCATTTCAATGAAAAGCGTCTGGGATGTTCTGGTAAAAAACAGACAGCATGAAATGCTCAGTAAGGCGTTTTATAATGAAGCCATTGAATTTGACATTCAGGAAAAATTACATCAGATTAACAATTTGCTTATCTTTCATGGCTCTCATGATGAAGTGGTGCCGGTTGCCAATGCAGAAGAATTACATAATGATGTTTCCAAGCCTTCAAAATTATTTGTTTTTGATGGGGGGTGTCATCAACTGGCAAATAAGAGTCATCAGAAATTATTTATGGAAAAATCGCTGGATTGGTTTGACTGTTATTTTTGTTCAGATAAAAAAGGGGAATAGGACATAGCCGTCAGGCTAAGGAAAACTCAAAAAATAAGTTCCCCATTTACTTATGTGCCAGCCCGATGTAGGGGCGAACCTTATGTTCGCCCTCGAACTAATAACGCTTTCGTTCCTATGTACGATGGGCGAACATAAGGTTCGCCCCTACACGTTCTTGGCACATAAGGAAAACTCGAAAAATAAGTTCCCCATTTACTTATGTGCCAGCCCGATGGAGGGGCGAACCTTATGTTCGCCCGCCGGACAAAAACCGGTATCAAACCTATGTTCGAAAATGAATTTGAAACGATTGCCTCGGACATAGGTTCACAAACGATTGTTGTTCGCAGGGCGAACATAAGG
>Ga0272440_1001334_pt1 | contig 20268 bp, 12 predicted proteins | sample SSMMMBAug17_FD_192440 | JGI IMG/M metagenome (GOLD analysis project Ga0272440, IMG submission 192440) | Marine sediment archaeal communities from Little Sippewissett salt marsh, Falmouth, MA, United States - SSM-MMB-Aug17 | ecosystem: Environmental > Aquatic > Marine > Wetlands > Sediment ...
TGTGAGGGCGATGTTTAACTTGTCGAAGGCGACAGATGGCATTATCATTTGAGGCATCCACTGCCAGATGAAATCCACCCAGCCCTTTTATTGCAATAATTTTTCCTTTTTTTAGGTGTTCAATTGATTTTTGAATGGGATCGCCTTCAACAATCTGATCTTTTTGAGAAAATAATTGAACTTGCGGCCCACATGTTGGGCAGGCAGTTGCCTGGGCATGGAATCTTCGATTAAAAGGATCAGTATATTCCTTTTGACATTCAAAACAGAGCGGAAAATTTGCCATACTGGTCTCATGTCTGTCATATGGAATGTGATTGATAATGGTAAATCTTGGGCCGCAATTGGTACAGTTAATAAAGGGGTATTGAAAACGACAATCTGATGGATCATTCATTTCATTAAGACATTCATTACATGTGGCAATATCAGGTGGAATAACAGGTGTACAAGCGTTTGTTTGATAGCTTTCTATAATTTGAAATTTACGATAATTCACTGGTTTCGTTGATTCTATTGATAGTGCATGAATTTTTGCATGAACAGGGGGATTTTGTCGAATTGTTTCAATAAAAGTTTCTATGGATTTTTTTTGACCTTGAATGTGAATCCAGACCCCATCAGATGTGTTTGATACAAAACCTTTCAATTTTAGTTTCGTAGCTTTCTGGTAAACAAAAGGTCGGAAACCGACACCCTGAACTACGCCAGTTATGCGGATATTTTTTGATATCATGGTTGTTTTCTTTTAGTGCCATAGAAACCATATTTATTTCCAGGTACTCAATTGAATTGTTTCATAATACATTCTAGAGAAAAGTTGTATCTGGATAATTGTGGATTATAAATCTTGGAACACTATAAAAATCAATCTTATCCCAACGATGCTCACCAAAATATTTTAAATAAAGGCCAACATTTTTTCGATTCAGCGAAGCAAAAATTTGTTGTTTAATTTGCAATTCCTCGTCCGTAAAATCTTTTCCATGATGATAATCGTGATCAAAATCAATGCCCAATCTTAAAACAAAAGATTAATCCGAATCACTCATTGCTCTTGAGACAATTTCATAAACATCTTTGGATAAATTTTCACGATTCAAAATTCGATTCAGTTGATTTTTCATCAATGCCTGTCTGTTTTCATCATATTTGCGCCAATGATTAAATGCTGCGACCATTCGCGCTGCTATTTGTGGGTTAATCTCATCCAGTTCAAGAACAATATCCCCAAGAAATTCATAACCTGCTCCTGATTGACAATGAAAATGATAATGATTGTTATTCACAAAACTGCCAATTAACGCTCTTACGCGATTTGGATTTTTGATGTTAAAGGCATGATGATTCAGTAATTCTTTTACTCGGTCAAGGGTATTGTCCAATTGGGAACCCGCCTGAACAGCAAGCCACTTATCCAGAACCAATGGATTATGTTTCCATCGCTCATAAAAGATTTTGCAAGCCTTCTGGAATGTATCATGATCTGAATGACTTAAGGATTGTAATGCAGAAAAAACATCGGTCATATTATCTGCTGATTTGATCTGATCAATCGCCAATTCGATGGTGTCACTCTCTTCTGAAGCAACCAGATAGTCTAAAGCAATATTTTTAATACTTCGACATGCCACTTGAGCATGATCATATTCATATTCAGTTTGAATGTTGTTTTCATCATATAAAACGAGAAAACTGTGAAGAAGTTGATCAATAAGAATGTTTTTAAATTTCTTCCTGACATGATAAATGGCATCCGGATCAATGGTTTCATTTTTATCTGAACAATAATGTGCAATTTCATGGGCTGTGGGGATTTTAATCATTTCGCTGACTAATATTTTGTCGACCAATGGTGGGCTTAAAAGCAAATTCAGTGCCTCCAGAAATTTTTCAGGTACAATGAAGGGCTCACTATTTTGAAAGGCTTGAATCATCTGATAAAGCAGTTCCAGAAATATTTGCCGACTTTGATCCCAGCGATTGAAATCATCAGTATCAACCGACATTAAAAACAAACGCTCCTCAAAGGTATAATCCATAGATACTTTTACACAGGCAGAAAAGTCACGAAATAATGAGGGGACAGGTTCTTGATGAACATTAATAAATTCAAAGGTTTGTTCATCTTCAGTCAGTTGAAGTATACGTGTTTGCGATGTTTTTTCTTCATCAAGCAGTTGCACTGGAATATAGTCCCCCTCATCGTCAAATAATGCGATATCAATGGGAATCAGCATTGGTTTTTTATCCAACTGGTTGGGTGTGACCGGACAAGTCTGCTCAAAGGTCAAATAATATGTTTCAAGTTCAGGGATATAATCACGCGAAACTGTTACTCTGGGCGTACCGGCTTGCGTATACCATAATTTAAACTGATCCAGTTTCCTCTCTGATGCTTCTTCCATGACAGATAAAAAGTCCTCAACAGTAATAGCTTTACCATCAAATTGTTCAAAATAATATGCCATGCCCTCAAAGAAATCATCCCCCAATAGACGATACAACATCCGAATCACAGCAGCCCCTTTTTCATAGACGGTTGTCGTATAAAAATTATTCATTTCAATATACTGATCCGGTCGAACAGGATGCGCTGCAGGGCCATCATCTTCTGGAAACTGATGCAATCGCAAGGCCTGAACATCTCTGATGCGTTGCAGCACTCTGGAAACGGCCATATCTTCTGAAAATAATTGATCTCGAAAAACAGTAAGCCCCTCTTTCAAGCAGAGTTGGAACCAGTTTTTCAATGTAATCCGATTGCCTGTCCAGTTATGAAAATATTCGTGGGCAATAACACGTTCAATATTGAAATAATCATCATCAGTGGCGGTATCTGGATCTGCCAGAATATATTTGGCGTTAAATATGTTCAGCCCTTTATTTTCCATTGCGCCCATATTAAAATCATTGATCGCAACAACCATATAGGTATCTAAATCATATTCCAGCTTGAATTTGTCTTCATCCCAAAAAATTGCATTGATCAGGGATTCGATGGCAAATTCGCATCGCTCAATATTATCTTTTTCAGAATAGATCCGAACGGATACTTGCTTTTGTGATTTTGTATGTATTGTATCTTCAATATATTCCAGATCGCCGGCAACCATAGCAAATAAATATGATGGCTTTGGGAATGGGTCTTCCCATGTTACCCAATGGCGTCCATTATCAAATACACCCGAATGAATTAAATTTCCATTGGACAACAAAACAGGATATTTTTCCTGATCTGCCTCAATCGTGCAAGTATACAGACACATCACATCAGGGCGATCCAAAAAATAAGTGATTCTTCGAAATCCTTCAGCCTCACATTGCGTACAGAATATATTGTTTGATATATACAAACCCGACAAATTGGTATTTTCATGTGGCTTAATGCGTGTTTGAATATTCAAGACAAAAGATGTTCCCACTTTGTATATAATGAGTTCATCAGACAACAGTTGATAGTCACCTGGATGCAATTCGGCGCCATCCATTGAAATGGATATAAGTTCAAGATCTTCCCCATACAAATGCAATGCTTTTTGTCTGTTGATCATATCCTTGACACGTTCAACTTTGACAATTGCACGAACGTCGGTATGGTTTTCATGCAGATCAAAATACAATTCGATATGTTCAATATCGAAATGGGATGGTTTATAATCGTTTAAATACTTAGTTTGCGGTGAATTCATTTAAACTCCATTTGTAAGCGAAAAATATGCTTATTCATTATTTTGTGTAATAACCATATTATCTCGGTGAACAATTTCATCATAGGGCTTTTCCCCCAGAATTTTTTCGATTTCATGACTTCTTTTACGCATGATTAATTGAATATCTTCTGAGGAATAATTGGTCAGGCCAATACCAATTTCCTGTCCCGATTGTGTTTCTATGGAAATGGCATCGCCAATGGAAAATTTACCCTGTACGCCAATTACCCCAATGGGTAAAAGACTTTTACCTTTGTTAAGCACAGCGTGATTGGCGCCATCATCTATTATTATGTGTCCACGGGTCTTTTTGGAAAATGCAATCCAGCATTTTCGATTTTTCATTTTCTGATTCTTTGGGATAAAAAAAGTACCAATGTTCTGGCCATCAAGAATTTGAGTTAATACATCCAATGATGCTTTTGCAATAACCATTGGTATGCCGGCTGTGGTGACCTTCTGTGCGGCTTTGATTTTTGTCATCATACCACCTGTGCCTAATGTACCGGGTATCTCTGATGCACAGTTTTCAATATCTCGGGTAATAGATGCGACCATTGGCATTAACGCTGCATTTTTGTTTGTCCTGGGATCTTTGTTGAAAAGGCCTTCAATATCGGTAAGGTTAATCAGCAAATCCGCATTAAGCATCAGCGCAATCATGGCTGACAGATGATCATTATCGCCAAATTTGATTTCTTCAACAGCAACGGTATCGTTTTCATTGATTATTGGTGTGACATTCCAGGCAAGTAAGGCACGAATGGTATTTCTTGCATTTAGATATCGGGTACGATTTGATAAATCTGTTCGCGTTAATAACACTTGAGCAACCTTGTGATCAAAAAAATCAAATGCTTTTTCGTATTCCTGGATGAGTCCAGCCTGGCCAATGGCTGCGATTGCCTGTTTTAAAGGAATTTCTGTTGGTCTGGATGTGAGATTCAGTTTTCGCATTCCTGCTGCAATTGCACCTGAAGAAACGATTGAAACCTGTTTGCCTTTTTCAATCAACTGATGCACTTGCATGGCGAGATGGCGAATAACTGTAATATTCAGTCCTTGATCTGTTGTGAGAATATTGCTGCCCAGTTTGATGACAAGGCGATTGATATTTTGTAAATATGTATTTCTTTTTTTTGTATTTGGCATTGATGATACCTGTGTGAATACTAAATTGGGAAATTATTTTTCGATCATTCCTAAGTTGGAATAAAATCCACAGCCCGTTTTTCAACCAGTTTAATGGCATCTTCCGGACATCCAATGGCACATTGTCCACATCCCAGACATTTTTTTTCATCAACACAAGCATGACCATCATCATTTATTTGAATTGCATGAAATAAGCACCGATCTACACAAGTTTCACAGCCAGTACATGCTTCAAGATTAATTTCAGGAATATATCTGCTGGGATCACAAAGGGCAACACCATCAGAAATAAGCAGTGTAAAGGATTGACAACAACACCCACAACAATTGCATATAAATCCCCCCACATCTGCTTTGTTCATGGTCACGTGAACCAGCCCTGCTTTTTCAGATTTTTCGATAATATCAAAGGCTTCAGATTTGGATATTTCACGACCTGAACCACGTTCAATGGTATATTCTGCGCCCCGATTCACTTGAATGCAAACTTCCAAAGGTGCATCACAATTGCGCATGCTTAATCGACATGTACAATTCGTTACTGCAAGTTTCGTGGATGTTTCAATAATTTCCCGCACATTTTCAGGAGACAGGATTTTTGCCTTACCTGTATCAATGCTTTCTCCAATTGGTATGACACGGGTTACCGGTCTTGGTAAGAGTTGTGTCAAGATCGGAGCAAGTTTAGGCCATTCTTCAGACATATATGATTGCCATGCATTGTAAAAGGATTGTGTCGCCTCAGGCCAGGTGATTGTGGCATCATGAAACTGAGCAATATGACCCGGTGCTCTCCAATGGGTAACATCATTTTTTACTCTTTTGAATGCCAGACCTTTTCTGAACATATCTTTTAAGTCTGATGCAATGTCATCTTGTGACCGATTTAGTTTTTCACTCATCTGTTCAACTGTTCCAGGTAATGATATTAATAGCTTCGCCTGATCATCATTAATCATCATGGATAAAATTTCTGGCAAATATTTTGAATTTGCGTGAAGCATATTCTCTGCAAATTTTTTATAAGGATTAATCTGATTTGTCATGTCAACCTCCTGTTTTTATTGATTCTGATTTTTCAAGCCCAAGCCTTTTTAAACCATTTGAGTCGTTTTTTGATTTTTGAGGGGGTGGCGTTAGAGGCGTTTGGACAGTTTTTTGCTGAGTACCATTATTTTTGGCTTTATGTTTTGCTTTTTGTTTTTGGCTGGCTTTAACAGCAGCTTCAGAGTACTCAATGCGATGATGATGAATGCCAGTTAAAATCTTATTGAATTTATGAGCTATTCGATGCAGATCTTTAAGGGTCAATTCACAATTATCCAGCTGGCCGTCTGAAAAGATTTTGTTGATCAAACGTTGAACCAGTCCTTGAATACGAGCTGGTGTTGGATTGTCCAGCGCACGAGATGCAGCTTCAACAACATCAGCCAGCATGACCAGACCTGCTTCACGAGTTTGCGGTTTTGGACCGGGGTATCGAAAGTCATCTTCTTTGACCGCATTTTCACCTTTTTGTTGTTTGGCTTTTTCATAGAAAAATGCAATCATACTACTGCCATGATGTTGTTGAATCGTATCACAAATTGCTTTACCCAGTTTATTTTTTTTGGCCATTTCAACACCATGCTTGACATGAGATATAATAATTAAACTCGACATGGATGGTGCCAGTTTGTTATGCCGATTGACACCTCTTTGCTGATTTTCAATAAAATACAATGGATTTTTCATTTTCCCAATATCATGGTAGTAGCCGCAAACTTTTGCAAGTAGAGGGTTGGCACCAATTTCAGATGCCGCAGCTTCAACCATACTTCCGACAATTACCGAATGATGATATGTACCCGGTGCTTCAAGCATCAGTCGGTGAAGCAGCGGCTTATCCAGATTGGCCAGTTCAAGAAGTTTGATATCTGTAGTATATGCAAAAGTGATTTCCATCATTGGAGTGATACCGGCAGTGACAATGCCGGCACTCAGGCCGCCTACATACCCAAAAATCCAATCAACAAACAATTTACTTAAAAATAATTCAGAACTGTAAGCACGCATCGCTGTGGCAACAATAATGTTAAGCAATCCGATTTTTGCACCTGCTTTAATAAATACATTTCTTTCTCGGCAATAACGAAGCCAATATGCACCCATCGCGCTGTTAATGAAAAAATAGATAAAGTAAGCCAGATTATTCTCAAAAAGAATTGAAGCACAGACAGATGTGATCAAAGCAAATGGGAAAGCGGCACGCAAACCCATAAACAGGCAGATTGTCATTGCGCCGGCAGCTACGGGGATTCCGAGTACCATTGAAGACAAAGATAATGGTGTTACACCATTTTGTGTGAATGATTTGGCAAATGCAACAGAGATTTCTGTGATAAATACAAATAAGAGAAGAATAAGTGACATGAACAATAAATTTTTATTGTAATTCAATGTAATATAGGGTGCATGTCCAAAATGAATAATGTGAAAGGCAATCAGTAGTATAAACATGATGATTGCCAGTCCAAAACTTTTGGCAAGGGTGTTCCCCTGATTCTCCATTTTATTGAGGGCGTCAAGTTTAAGAAGCTGCTGTTTGTTGATACGTTCACCTTCACGTAAAAGCATTTCACCCGCTTTTACCTGAAAAAGAATTGGGTTTATTGATTCCCATGCCTGATCTTTTCGTACCTCTGTTTCTCGTTTGTTAATGGTAACATTCGGCTGAATCAAAGATTGAACAAGATCGACAATAAGGGTAATAATTTCATAATCAAGATCTTTAAGCAGGGGTTGGCCAATAATCCATACCATTGCCTTGGCTTGATCCACCCCATAAAATCGTTTAATATCTTTTACAACCTGTTCTTTCTGTGATGCAATATTCTTAACAATGACACCTTCACTTGCTTCTTTTAACAATAAAGCCTTATTTGAAACAATTCCATTGATTAACAGCGCCCTTAATATTTGATTGGTTAAATCTTGAATTTCTTTTGAGAAGCGTTTGCTTACGAGTGTCAAATAGTTGGCATCGGTAATCTCAACACCCAATGTATGCAAAAACGCACCTTTTCTTTCCTGGATTGCCTTTAAGAAGTCTGGGTTTTCAGACATGGGAAGGTCTTCGGCACTTGTCTGTGAATTTGACTGAGATGTTGATTGAATATCGTTTGTCTGGCTTTGACTCTGGGATTTTGCATCTGTTGTTTGCGTATTGGATTGAGATTCTGAACTTGTTTTTTCCTTTTGTGTTCTGATTTGCTTTTCAAGTTCATCAAGGAAGTTTCTCATTTCAGAAAAAGAATCCTGGATTCTTTTCATCAGCTTGAATACAAGGGTATCGTCAAAATCATATACTGTTAAAACAGCATCAAGTGATTGTTGGCGTGATGTCTTTGTAGCTTCCTTATCTTCAATCAGTAAATCAGTTGGCGCTTTAATATTTCGTTCAGCCACATCACCCAATGCATAAATATGTTTTGTAACAATAAGGTTCGGATACAATAACAGTGTCAAAACAAACGTGAGTGTAAATAGGAGTATCCATCGTGGATACTGAGAGCTAAGAAAATTTGTTTTGGATGTTTTTTTTACAAGTTGCATTGTTTTTCGTAAGCCTCAATTATATCTGAAACAAGTTTATGTCTGATGACATCATGTTTGGTAAAAGATACAAAACGAATGCCATCAATGTGTTTCAGGAGCGTTGATGCTTCAATCAAACCGCATGATTTATTACCTGGCAGATCAATTTGTGTGATATCTCCTGTAATAACAGCTTTTGTATTGTATCCCAGACGTGTCAGGAACATCTTCATTTGTTCTGATGTCGTATTTTGCGCTTCATCAAGAATGACAAAAGAATTGTTTAACGTTCTTCCGCGCATGAATGCCAGGGGTGCTACTTCAATAGCCCCTTTATGCATCAAGTCAGCCGCTTTTTCAAAAGGCATCATATCGTGAAGGGCATCATAAAGTGGACGAAGATATGGATTAACTTTTTCAGCAAGATCACCCGGTAAAAAACCGAGGGATTCACCCGCCTCCACAGCCGGTCGTGTGAGGACAATGCGTTGAATATCGTTCTTACATATTGCAGAAACAGCCATAGCCATTGCCAGATAAGTTTTTCCAGTTCCGGCTGGGCCAATACCAAATACAATATCGTATGATTTTATCGCTTCAATATAGTCTTTTTGATTCTTTGAGCGTGGGGTAACCGGTGATTTTTTGGTGGTGATATAAACAGACTCTAAAAAAATTTTTTTCAGGTTGGCTGAATGATCCTGACTCAAAATTCGAATAGCATATTCAACATCTTGTTTATAAACAGGATAATCTTGCTGTAGCAGACCATGTAATTGAATGAGAATATTGGCAGCCAGTTCATTCATAACTGACTCTCCACGAATAATCAACGCATTACCTCGGTGATTAATTTTAACGTCAAGACCTTGTGCGATGATATTCAGATGCGTATTATTTTCACCAAATAATTGTCTTAAAAATTGAATATCTTCAAAATCAAGAGATAGCTGCCCCTGATTTTCTGTTTTTGTTATACCTTTGGATGAAAAAGATTGCTCCATAAATGATCCGTATAAAAAGTCATTGATTAAAAGAAATTTAGTTTTTATTTAAACGTGATATTTTTCATATTTATGTAATCTTGTCAAAGTAAATTTGGTAAATCTATTTATCATCTGTATTTGCAGATCCATGCGAAAAAGACTTGAACATTGGATAACAATTTTTTGATTATTTCCCTAATTTTTCCATACGACCACGTGGTATATGAATCACCGGCTAGAAAGCCGTTATCATCGGTAGTCAATTCACAGGGAACTTCGAGAAACAGAGGGGCATCAGTATCAGGTCGATTTGGAATTAAAAATACAACGATGAATGAGGGGTTTTTGTAAGCCAGCTTGCAAGCTATTCATATTTAAAGGTTGCTTAATTCAGTGCAATCTGTATAATTGCTGTTCAAACTTTGGTTATCATACATTTACAGTTAATAATCGACATCCTTCACAATTGTTGAAAAGTAGTTAACACTTTTCAACAATTATGATTGTGTTTCCGATTGTAGAGACGCACGGCAGTGCGTCTCCGGACGAAGAAAGGTCGATCAATGCTTTGAAAATTAAGAACAAAAAAAATGTTTAACCTTTCTTCGCTCGGAGACGCGCTGCCGTGCGTCTCTACTTACGATAATTTGTACTCAAAAAAGTGTTAGGGATGCTCTGAAAATAATTTCCCCATTCGGTAAAGTCAGACAAGTCGGACAGGTCAGACCAGTCTGACTTGTCCGACCTGTCCGATTTTTGAAAATGGGGAAGTTATTTTTCGAGCATTCCTTAACTGGAATATGAAGGATGCCGTTTTTTCAAAATTCATTCAAAGGAGGATAAATGAAAACAGTATTGCTAAGACTATACATCATGTTTCTAGTGATATCTTGCATATCTGCATGTACCAAAAATGATAAACCATTGGAAAACAATAAGAAAAATTTATTGATATATTGCGGCATTACAATGGTACATCCCATGCAAAAAATTGCAGATATCATAGAAAAGCAGTATAATTGCAAGATTACAATTCTTCAAGGCGGTTCTGAAGATATTTATCAAAGTTTAAAAATGAGCAAAAAAGGCGATCTTTATTTACCTGGCTCAGATTTGTATCGGACCAAACATTTAGATGATGGCTTGTTATTAGATTACATTGATGTGGGTTATAATCAAATGGCACTGCTTGTTGCAAAAGGTAATCCCAAAAATATCAAAGCGGATATCAATTGCTTGATAGATCCCAAATATGCAGTGTCCATTGGGAATGCAGAGAGCAGCAGTGTTGGAAGGCAGGCAAAAAAAATACTCACCAAAGCGGGCATTTATGAAAAAGTATTGCTCAATGCTATCAAGGTATCTTCTGATTCAAGAACCATGAATAATTTCTTGAAAGAAGGATCGGTTGATATTATTTTCAATTGGCGTGCAACGGCATATTTTTTGGAAAATCGAAATAAGATGGATGTCTTATCTCTTGATGAATCTATTTCGCCCAAAAAAAACCTTCAGATAAACCTGACTTCCTGTAGTAAACATGAAGATATTGCAAGAGCATTTATGCGATATGCAAGTTCTAAAGAAGGACAAAAAATTTTTCAAGAGTTTGGTTTTCTTGATAAAAATGATATTGCACGAACGATTATTCATTAATAAAAACGAAAATAAATGATCGTTTCTTGCATAAGCACTAATCAAAGAACATCAGCCAGGATAATAATAATGATAACAAAAACAGCGAGTATGAAATATCTTATTCTGCTAACAAGCCTCTTTATTATTGGTGCAAGCTCTTTGGTTTGGTTGAATTCTTATTTTCAAAGCAAGTTTGATGAATTAGATTTACAAGAAGCAAATGAACAGGCGCATATTGCCATTGGTGAAGTTATTCTTGACCAGATTAATCTTATTGAACGTAATTATTATCAGCTTTTTCTCATTCAGAATGATAAATTACTGGAAAAACTTTTGAAAAGCACAGATAAATTGTTTGGCATTGTGCAACATTCATTTGATGTTCTTGAAAATGGTGGAACGATCAGTGTTATTCGTGAACTGAATCTTGTTAAAGTAGATGACTTTATCACCAGAGAAATTCATTATCGTTTAACGGATTCCCAAGATATAAGCCTTGAAGCCATTGATTTAAAACCCAAACTTGCCCTTTTGAAAAAGCATTTTGATACGCTGGTTTTATTGATTCGAGAGCGTAATCAAGCAAGAGAAAATAATAATTTTGAACAAAACAAAGTGATCAATCGAAAAATTACACTGGCAATTAAAACAACAGATTCACACTTTGTTCGTATGCGCGAGAATGCAAGCCGGCTATATTATGATGGAACTCAGAATTTAAACAATCTTCAAAAAAAATTACAGAATCGAAAAAAACTCAACAACCGAATGCAATCCGCCTGGATTATTGGAATTATCTGTACAGTTCTTGTTTTTAGCTTACTCATTGCCAGACAGATTGAGATGATTAACAGAGAACTCGTTCTTGCTACTGAACAGGCAAATGCTGCCAGTCAGGCAAAAACAGATTTCTTGGCAAATATGAGCCATGAAATACGTACACCAATGAATGGTGTAATTGGTATGACCAGATTGGTTCTGAATATGGAACTGGGTGATGAGCAGCGAAAATTATTAGTCAATGTTTTGTATTCTGCTGAAAGCCTTTTGGGCATATTAAATGATATTCTTGACTTTTCAAAAATTGAAGCCGGGCAACTTACGCTAGAGGACAAAAATTTCAGTCTGAGTAAAATGATTAACAATGTTGTTTCAACACTGGCTTTTCAAGCTGATGATAAAAAGATTTTTCTTAAAAATAATTCTGATTTTAGTCAAACAATTGATTTTATTATAGGAGATGAGCTTCGCCTGAAACAAATATTGATCAATCTAATTGGCAATGCGATTAAATTTACAAGTCAGGGTGGCGTTACTGTAGCAGTAAAAACAAAAGAACAGACGCAAAAAAAAGTAACACTCCTTTTTACAGTAACAGACACAGGGGTCGGTATCTCAGAAGATAAACAGGCCACAATATTTGAATCTTTTTCTCAAGCAGATGTTTCTACAGCACGTGAATTTGGAGGAACAGGTCTTGGCCTTGCTATTTGTAAAAAGCTCGTTATGATGATGAATGGAACGATTCAGGTAGAAAGTAAATTGGATCAGGGAAGCACATTCTTTTTTACAATTGATGTTTTACAAGGTACAGAAGAGAAAACAGTTGAATCAGATTTGACTCAAAATGATTTACATGCGTATAGTTTTAATATTCTATTGGTTGAAGATAACCTCATTAATCGTGAACTTGCCAGAATTGTTCTTGAACAACATGGGCAGCAAGTGACAGAAGCTCAAAATGGGCTTGACGCACTGACAATTCTTTCTGAAAAGACCTTTGATATCATTTTGATGGACATGCAAATGCCAAAAATGGATGGTGTTACTGCCGCTCAAATCATTAGAAATTGTGAGAAAGGCATATCAGGAAATCAGGAATTATCAAAATCCATAGAGGAAAAACTGATCGACAATCTTAAAGGGCAACGTATTCCGATTATTGCGCTCACTGCGAATGTCCTTGAAAGAGATCGTCAAAAGTGCATTGAAGTTGGAATGGATAATTTCCTGACGAAACCTTTTGTTGCCAATGACCTGTTTAATGCGCTGAGCAAGTCTCTGGGATCTTTGCAAAAAGGATCATTGAAACAAGATTTAGTAATTCCAGAAAAAAAAGGACATATTCAAAAAAAGCAATTAATAGCGAAGGAAAAGAGTCAGAAGAATGCTTTTAAAAAAATTGAATCCCCAACAACGATTCAAAAATCAACACAACAATCAAACTTTTATGATATAGCGTATCAAAATTTAAAACATAACTTCAAAATTCACGAAGACGCTATTCGCGGTGTGATAAACACTGTGCTTCCCTTAATTCGCTCAAACATAGAAAAACTAGAAGTTGCAGTACATGATCTCAATATTTGCAGAATAAATAAACATGCTAAAAGTTTACGCGGCAACTTACTGGCCCTTGGTTTTGACAATTATGCTGATAATGCAAAAAAAATTCAAAACCTTGATTCTGCTAAAGAAATTGAAAACAACATATTCAAAGGTTTTATATTAGAATTCAAAGATTTTTTTGAAATGGATGATTCTGAAAAGAAAATTGATAGGGTAAACGGGCAAACCAAAAAAACAAATGAATCAGGCAATGAGCTGTCATTTAATGAACAGGCGCGTTTAAACTTAATACAAAATTTTAATTTTGATGATAATTCTGTTAATGAAGTTTTAAAGAGCGCGACCATTGCAATGAATTCTGACTTAAATGCATTAGAAATTGCTTATAAAGAAAATGATATCAGTCAAATAAATCGAACAGCTCATAGCATAAAAGGGGCTTTATCTAATCTGGGTTTTAATGATTTGGCTCATGGTGCACATCAGATTCAATTAATTGAATCAACAGCAGGCAATAATGGACAAACGATACAATCCTTTATTGATCAACTGAATCAACAAATCAATACCTGAAGGTATCGCATTTAAATTTTTTTTTGAAGATAAAAAACAAAACAATTTTAATCTCGTTCATTGGTGCGATCATTATTCCCCTCTGAGATAAAAACATAACTTGACATCAACAAAATATTTTTATATGAACGCATACCCATTAGTTAATCTATATGGTAAATTTTAAAAATGAAGAGAGTCTTAATCATGTATAAAACAAAAAAAAATGTCAAAAACAAAGCTGTCTCAACAACGCTTGAATACTTTAATAATGAGGCGATAGAGCAATTGCTTTCATGGCTTACAAATGAATTAAAATGGGCCATGACAAGAATTCTTTTTTTAATTTATGGCGGAATTGCCATGCTTACATTCGGTTTGACTGCTTACCTGACAGCGCCTATTGGATCAAAACTTTTCTTTGGCACCTGGCGGTTTTGGCCTTACCTTAAATACTATCATCGGATTATTTTTCAATCTTATCGTGTGTTATGGATGATGCTTAAGGACAGTGAATATAAATTTTTATTTGCTGTTCCACTCACCAGTGAACCGCGACGTGGTCCTGATCGCAACAATATTGCATTATCTGGCAATTGGGTTCACGAAGAAAATACCTGCTATGGTTGTATTCGCTGTTGTGACAAAATCAATTGTCCATTGTTGAATAAAGCAGAAGGAATCTGTATTGGATATGATTCCTTTTATTGGAATTATTTTCTATGTGGACGCTACCCATTTACACAGCAACAAATTGATTATTATGGGTGTGAAAAGTGGAAAATTAAATATGCGGATTAGATGAACATGGAGTTATGGGAACACCTAAGTAAACTACTGAACAAGAAAAACAGAGACAAGTAATGGCTATATTGACAATGACACCTTCAGAAGTTGAAGAAACAGAAATTTGTTAACACTTTCACAAGTAGTTATTGTTTGTAAAAAGTTTTCGATAATTGAACATCTTAAATTATAAGGTTTTTATCGAAAATTTGGAACAAGATTAAGCGATAAGTATTTGATATTAATAGAATAACAGTATTTGTGTCAACCTGACACCAAACGCTGAGCGCATTTTTACAACTATCGTTTTTCATCGGTTTTAGTACGTTTGTGCATCAAATCAAGTCCTTTTAGCGTTTGGTGCAGGTTACACCTGTTCATTAAGATGCGGCCCATACTTCATCTTGTCTTAAAATCTTCCTTACAAAGAACTTATGTACCCATACATCACATTAACAGATATACAAAATAATTTTGTAATCAACCAAATTTATTATAATTTCAAGGATAAGTTCTATATTACCGACGATTTTTCCCCAAAAATGTATGATGAACTCGCATATAGGGGATTTATTAGTGTTTCAGCCATGGATTATTCTGGCAATGCTTATTTGCTTCCTGAAATGCAATCAAGTTATGCGATTCTTCACTGGAAAAATTTACATATTTCAAGGCGTCTCAGACAATTTATTAGAAATAGTATATTGAATGATGAATATTTTATTTCAATAAATAACGATATTAATGGTGTATTTGATGGCATCCAACGGTACCATCAAGAAAAAAACTGGATGAATGACAGTTATATTGACGTATTAAAAACAATGCATCGTCAAACCCATTTTAAACAAACGATCCTATCAGTTGAACTGTGGCATCATCAACAATTAATCGCAGGTGAAATTGGTTATTTAACCGGAAGTATTTATACAAGTCTGACCGGTTTTTTTGACAGAGTTAATTATAGTAATTCTGGAAAAATTCAATTGATTGCCCTGGCAAAACTACTAGAAAAGTCAGGTATAACTTTTTGGAACATGGGCCATCCTTATATGCAGTATAAATTTGATATGGGCGCAAAGGAATATGCGCGATTGGACTTTTTAAAACTTTGGTTGAAATTTCGAAATAAGAACTTGCTTGAGCAGATCAGTCAAAAAAGAATTATCTTTTCCAGTCTGATTTGAACGGCAGAATTAAATCATCATACAATAAAAATGGAGATAAAAGAGATGAAACAATGGATTGGCATTGGTGACATTCATAACAATGTCTCACCTTTAACACATCTTTCTAAAATAAGTACTGTAAATGGTGTCATTTTGCATGGGGATATTTCAAATGGCGGCAATCTCTCCCAGCTTGGATTAATGGTATCAAATATTTTATCTAAAAATCCCAATGTTTATGCACAAGCTGGTAATATGGACGGTTTTGGTATCTTGGAGTATTTAGATCAGAAAACAAAACTTCTTCATAGAAGAGGCTATGAACTCAGTCCGGGCCTAGGAATTATGGGTGTTGGAATGTCAACACCAACACCATTTCAAACCCCCGGAGAAATTTCAGATGAACAACTTGGTCAATGGCTGGAAGAAACCTGGCAGACAATCAGTCATTTTTCTCATACATTTGTAGTAACGCATGATCCACCCTATGGTACGCAACTGGACAGAACTTCAGGCAAGCATGTTGGGAGTCGAGCTGTGCTTCAGTTTATCAAAAAGTATCAGCCCGACATTTTATTGTGCGGCCATATTCATGAGTCTAAAGGCAAAGATTATATCGGCAAAACAAAAGCGGTAAATCCGGGAACATTTGGATCAGGTGGATATGCGTTGATTCAATATGATAATGATACTGTTGACATTCATTTCAAGCAGATACTTTGCTGAGACTTGATATTGATTTCTCTATTCGCCAAACCATTTTTTATGTATATCATTGTATAAAGAATCTTTTCCACCTTCCAGTAATTTTAATAAGGCGATATTCAGTTTTTCAGTTAATTCACTTTTTTGCGGCAATGTAATGCCATATGTTGAGGGTGCAAAACCTTTGTCAACAATTAAAAAGCGCTGGTCTGTAAAATCCTTTATCAGATACTGTAACAGGGGTCTATCATGAACAACAGCATCAACTTTACGACTATCCAGGGCGACCAGACCTTCATATAATGTTCTGATGCTTTTTTGATATACACCCATATTGGCCGTAGCTTTTGCTGTAAAGGTGTTTTCAATTACTGCGATGGTATGACCTGGCAAATCTTTAGGGCCCGTAATTGTTGGCTTAAGTTGTTGAACTGTCAGGGCTGATGTCAATGACGCGATAGCAACACCAAATAGCATAATCCCACTGAATATAACAAACACACCTAAAAATCGACCAATTGGCCGTTTTAAATGTAGGTCACCATAACCGACTGTAGAAATTGTTACCACTGTCCACCACAGTGCCTGAACAACGCCTTCAGAATAATTCATAGAAAAATGGCTCTCATTACCATTACGTTCAACCAGCCAGACAATATGCGAAATTAATACAACATAAATAAATATTCCAAATAATGTTATTAACAATTCTTTTGACAAAAAGATATCCACAAATGCCCAACGTTGTGTATCTGTTCTAGGAACGAGAATTGCTAAATCTGCTTTATAAAATGGCTGTGTAAAATCAAGTATTTTTTCTCGCTCAGCTGTGATTGTTGTGGCCGCAATTCCAAAATCAACCTTGCCTTGAACAACACTTTGCAAATGTGATTTCATATCCGGGTCAATATGGTACCTTACTTTAACTGTAGGTTCCATAATCAGCATCAGCTGTTCCAACAGATCAACGGAAAAACCAGTAACCTCATTGTTTGCAGAAATATTTACAAAGGGCGGTGTTGGTTTGACCCCTACAACATATTCCTTTGAAAAAACTTGTGAGGCAAGTAATACAAAAAACATACAAAATATTATTCGTTTTACCATAACGACTCCTTAATAAATTTATTAATTGTTAATATTAAATTAATTAATTAATTACATGTTTTATGAATCAATAAAATTGAAAAGTCAATGTTTAATTTTGTTTAAATATCAAAAATAATATAGATTACCAGATAAAACGGTTACAATGACCAATATCGTACAAATTATTAAAAAAATTTTGAAATATTAGCACATAAATAATCATTTTGATAATTGCGTCCTTGACACAAGTCCAGGAGTTTGTTTTATATGAAATAAAACTCGATTTTCAAGTTTATTGAGAATCAAATAATAATATCATCCAACTTTTTTTCCATCAATACAATACAAAGTATAGGTCTGAGATTGTCCGTATCAGTCTGAAAAAAAAAGTTGGATAATCATAAATGGAGGTTTGTATGAATCGAACAAATATAATATTTATTTCTGTCGTTTTGTTGAGTATTGCATTATCAATCATACAGGCGCAAGCTCAAGATATTAATAAAATTGAAAAAACAAAAACATGGTGCATCTCATTGATCGGCAAATCGTTTTCAGATATCACGGAAATCAAATCTCTGCTGAGAGATCGCGCAAAAAATGCGATCATTGACGATTTATTCGCTCAGATTGTTTTAGGCAATAATCAACAAACTGTCAGCATGAAGCGTGTGGCACTTCGTCAATATTTTTCTGAGAATATTCATATATCAAAAGATATGGAATATAAGAATGGAAGCCATTTTGGAGAGGTTTGCGTGACACTGCAAGGATATGTTTCCAATGAAATGATTCTTCAGTTTCGGCCATTTAATATCAAAAAAAGTTATTGTTTCTTTGATGACAATATTACGCTTAAAACCCTGAAACTAAAAACCAAGCAACAGGCAATTCTTCAAGCACTATACGATTATGATGAACATTTGCGTGGCAAAAAAACTGAAGATCTTTTAGGCCTTGCTCATAATATCGCTTATGAACATACGGGTTTTTCTCCAACAGCAGAAAAATATTGTGTTGATGTCTCATTTGATGTGTTTCCGGCAGAAATAATCCTTTTTAAAAAACAAGAAATGAATCGAAAACTGACAATGCAGACGGTTGAAACTGTTATACCAACAGATCTTTATCCTTATCTGGCTGCAACAGTTTCTACAAAAGATGCGATTCGTCAGGGATCTGTACAACGACTGATTGACAAAATTGACGCCAATAATCAGGATGAGATTCTTCAGTTCTTTCTCAGACGGATGGACAACATGATTGCTGAAAATCATCAGAATGGAATTTATAATGCTTGTGTCATTATGGCAAATCTCGAAAATAGAGTTCTTTTGAAAAGCAAAAATAAAGTAAAAACACTGTATGATCTTTTAAAACAAAATGAAACGCAATGGACCAATACATTAGCGCAACTTGATGGCATTTTGAGTCGATTAAATTAATCGTCAACCACTGGCATATTGAAAAGGAGCAACATGAAACGAAAGTTGGGGTGTATTTTATTTTTTTGTTTGTTCGTATACAACATGGCAGCATTTGCAGTTCAAGAAAGATATCTGAAACATGTCGCCACATGGAAAGATTATCCATACAGTTCAGCGTTTGATATTGATGGTGAACATAACATTCTTTTCATTGGTGTTGGTAATGAAATTCGGATACATGATGCAAACGATTTGAGTGATGCCACAACAATTCAAGTTATCCCTTTTGAAGCAAATGTTTATGGCCTCTTATATTCTGATGGTTTTTTATATGTATGCAATGATGATTTTGGTATTTTTGTCTATGATGTAACCAATATTGAGCAACCGACAGTTGTCTATACCGATCCAGACTGCTTGTTTGCGAAAGCAATACACGCCAACGACACATATGTGGTCGTTGCGACAGAGTCTTTTGATAGTAATCTGTCAATTTATCAGATAGAATCCCCCAATGCAATTCAACTCATAACCCGAATTCAACTATCTGATTTATCACAAATTTTGAGTGTTCGTATTCATGAGCAATTTGTTTACGTTGTGGACAGTATTGAAGGGATCAATATTTATTGTTTTGATGATTTACGTGATAATTATGTACAACCGATCGGGCAATATGATAATCATTCGGATCTGAAACATCTATTGCTTCAGGATCAAAAAGCATATATTTCAGATCGAGATATAGGCTTTTCCATTATTGATTTTACTAATCCAGAGATGTATCAGGAAAATGCATGTTTTGATAATATCCAGACCGCAGTTGGATCGGTAATTGTCGAGCAATATGCATATGTTGCAACGTATGAGCAGAAATGTATATGGGTTCTCAATATTGAACATCCTGATAATATTGAAATTGTTGAGAAGTTCCCCCTTGAATATGAGACATACCGAATTCATGCGGGTAATGATCATCTTTTTGTTTCAAGTCTTTCACATATGCATATTTACCAATTAACTCAGGGATTTCCAGAGCCACAATTTCATGCCAATCCCAGATTTGGAAATTCACCACTCAACGTTTACTTTGCTAATACATCTTCCGGGGACGTACTTAATT
>Ga0272440_1001335_pt1 | contig 20243 bp, 23 predicted proteins | sample SSMMMBAug17_FD_192440 | JGI IMG/M metagenome (GOLD analysis project Ga0272440, IMG submission 192440) | Marine sediment archaeal communities from Little Sippewissett salt marsh, Falmouth, MA, United States - SSM-MMB-Aug17 | ecosystem: Environmental > Aquatic > Marine > Wetlands > Sediment ...
ATTGGTTGTTTATGTTTATTCTGCTCTTGCTTTAATGGCTATAGCAAAAAAGACAAAAACTCCGAATGGATGGTTGGCATTTATTCCGATAGCTAATGTTTATTTGTTAACTCAAATGGCAGGTGTTAGCGGATTATGGACTTTAATTGTTTTAGCTCCTATTGTCCCTATTATTGGTGGATTAGCCATGATAATAGTATCTATTTGGTTGATGTGGACAATCGCGGAAAAGATAAATTTCCCTGGCTGGACAAGTCTGTTATTATTAATACCAATGGTTAACTTGGTTATGCTAGGTATTTGGGCTTGGTCTAAGAAATAGCGGATAATCTTTTTTCTTTTTTTAGAGAAGAATCGCCTTGATTCTTCTCCGTAAGGGGAGCTTCCCCCTTGACAGGTCAACCCCTCTTTAAGTTAGAGAAGAATCGTTTTTATTCTTCTTATTCCTGCAGCGCTAGATTCTTCTCCGTAAGGGGAGCTTCTCCCCTTAACAGGTCAACCCCTCTTTAAGTTAGAGAAGAATCGCTTTTATTCTTCTTATTCCTGCAGCGCTAGATTCTTCTTTTGTTATTTTGAAAGTTCCTAGTTCGCTTGTGTGGCTTGCATGAGGGCCTGTGCAAATTTCTTTGCTAATTATATCTTTATTTTTCCCGATTGTGTATATTGTTACTCTTTCTGGATATTTTGTTCCAAATTCTGCTTGTGCTCCTGATTTAAGTGCTTGTTTCAAGGGAAGTTCTTCTTTTATGATTGGAGCATCATTTTTGATTTGATTGTTTATCCAATCCTCAATTTTCTTTTTTTCTTCATCTGTTAGTTTTCTATCAAAATTAAAATCAAATCTTAATCTTTCTGCATTAATATTAGATCCTTTTTGTTTTATATTTTTACTGATTACCTCTCTTAATGCTTGATTTAATAAATGAGTAGCTGTGTGTAGTTTTTTTGTTGCTTCTGTGTCATCTGCAAGTCCTGATTTGAATTTTTTTTCAGACCCAACTCTAGAAAGTTCTTGGTGTTTTTTGTATTCGTTTTCGAATCCTTTTTCATCTACTTTGATATTTTTTTCTTTTGCTAAATCTTTTGTCATTTCAATTGGAAATCCATAAGATTGAAATAATAAAAAAGCCTCTTTTCCGTCTATTATTTTGTCATTAGACATTTTTTGAAATTCTTTTAAGCCTTTATCTAATGTTTTCTGAAATTTTGTTTCTTCTTTTTTAAGCTCTTCGAGGATTATTTTTTGATTAAATTTATAATCTGGATATATAGGGAATATTGTTTTTGCTATTTCTGCTGTTGCATCTATTTCTAGAATTGGAACATTTAGTTTTTTCAAATTTCTTACTGCCCTTCTTATTAGTCTTCTTAATACATATCCTTGTTCTAAGTTCGAAGGGATTATTCCGTCGTTAATTATCATTACCGAAGCCTTGACGTGGTCTGCAATTATTCTCATTGGTTTTTCATTATTTTTATAAGATTTTTTTGATAGTTCTTCTATTTTTTTTATGATTGGTTGCCACATGCTTGCAAGATAATTGTCTTCTAATCCATTTAGAATTGCAACTGTTCTTTCTACGCCCATTCCTGTGTCTATATTTTTTTGATTAGCTTCGTTGTAATTATTTTTTTTGTCTTTGTTGTATTGCATAAAAACATCATTCCATATTTCTACCCAGTTTTTATTTTCAGGATTAAAATTTTCAGGAGCTTTTTCAGAAGATTTCCAGTAAAACATTTCGCTATCTGGTCCACAAGGTCCTGTTTTTCCTGCTGGACCCCACCAATTATCTTTTTTCTTTAAAAATGCTATTTTTGATTTTGAAATTCCTAAGGATTGCCATATTTCAGATGCTTCTGTGTCTTTTGGCGCATCTTCGTCTCCTTTAAAACAAGTTACTGCTAATTTTTCTGTTGGTATTTTTAGTGTTTTTGTTAAAAAATTAAAACTAAATTCTATTGCTTGTTTTTTTGAATAATCTCCTAGTGACCAATTTCCTAACATTTCAAAAAATGTATGATGAGTTGAATCTCCGACTTCTTCGATATCTCCTGTTCTTATACATTTTTGAACATTTGTCAATCTTTTTCCTAATGGATGAGGTTGCCCTAATAGATATGGAACTAATGGGTGCATTCCTGCTGTTGTAAATAAAACTGTTGGATCATTTGCAGGTATTAGGCTAGAATTAGGAATTTCTTTGTGATTTTTTGATTTAAAAAATTCAATATATTTTTTGATTAAATCCTGTCTGTTTTTTATTGTCATAAAAAAATATGGTATGAGATGTTTAAAAATCTTGTTTATCCTAACTTTGCAAGTTTGTTTCTGATTTCTTCTAATTCTTCTTCAATTTCTCTATTTTTTTCTTTTACAATTGTTTTTTCTCTAACTTTCTCTATTTTTTCTATAGCTTCTTCTTTTGCAAATTTTTCTATTGGTATTGCTTTTTCTTGTTCGGGATCTCCAATTGTTAATGTGTATTTTTTTGGTATTTTTATTTCGTTTTGGTCTGGAAGTTCTTGTTCTGTTTTCGCCATACAAGTTCTTGCTGTTGTTATTGCTTTTTTTAATTTATTTTTTAGTGCAAACTCTCTTTTTCTAAGTGCAGAATAAGCTCTTATTTTTTTAATTACTTCAAGAAGATTCACTTCAGACATTAAAATTTCTTTTTTTGCATTAATGGCTGGTTCGTGATTTATACCTATATGTATTATTTGTTTCTTTTTTGTATTGCTCATTTTATCCTAATTTTTTAAATAAAGAATTATCAATACTTTCTACTCTTGTCTTCATTAGTTGTATTTCGTGTTCCCAATCTCTTAATTCGTTTTCTTCTTTTTCTTTTACTTCTTGTATTTCTTTTAGTATTGATTCTATTTCTGTTATTTTTTCTTTAACTTTTGTAAAATTTTCTGTTGCAGTTTTGAATTTATCTATTTTAACAAAAATAGGTTCTCCATCATCCATTCTGTTGGTTTCAGGAGGAGAAGGTATTGAAGGTCTTGGTTCTTCTATTTCTTTGTGAGGAAGATATTTTGGAGGTTCTTCTATTTCTTTTGAGACAGGTGGAGGGCTTATTGTGTGTTTAATGTTGTTTATGCCTTCTTCGTTTTCTTGTTTTGGAAGTTTTTGCAAAGGAGGAAGTTTTTGTGTTTCTATAGGAGGAGGGCTTAACGGCCTTGGTGGTTCTAGTGGCTTTAAGGGTTTGTATTCTTCGCTATGATGTTCATTAGTTTCTTTTTTACCATCTTTTTTTGAAAACCAATTCATAATATAGGATATTGATTTTATTATATAAACCTTCCGATGTATTATAATACACTAAGATTTATAAATGATTTTTTCCTTTGTGCTATGTAAAAAAGATGCAAATCAAGTTTCTTAAACAAATTGTAGAACAAATCGCAGGCGAAGTTTCTGTTCCTATTGTAGATTTATTGTCTAAAAAAAATGATGTTAATGAATTTAATATAGCTAAAAAATTAGGTTTGACAATTAATCAAACAAGAAATATTCTTTATCGATTGAGTCATGTTGGTATTTTATCTTCTACTCGTAAAAAAGACAAAAGAAAAGGTTGGTATATTTATTTTTGGACATTAAATGTTTTAAGAAGTTTGGAAATTTTAGAAGAAAAAGTTGGAGAGATGCTTGAGAAGTTTGAGGCAGATCTTAAAAATAAAAAATCTAAGAGATTTTATAGGTGTAATCTTTGTGGTGTTGAAATTTCAGAAGAGAATGCCTTGTTGACTAATTTTGAATGTCCAGAGTGTGGAGAAATTTATGAATTGTCTAATAATGAGCAAAATATAGAAGAGGTTGCTAAGGTTGTGGATAGACTTAAGAAAGAGCTTGATTTCATAAAAAAAGAAAGAAAACAAGAAGCTGAAAAAGAAGATAAAAAACTTGAAAGAAAAGTTAAGAAAATTGAAAAGGAGAAAAAAGAAAAAAGAAGACTTGCTAGAGAGGTTCGACTTAGGGAGAAGAAAAAACTTGAAAGAAAAGCTAACAAAGGAAAAAAGAAAACAGAAAAGAAGTCGACTAAAAAAACATCAAAAAATAAATCGTCCAAAAAGAAGCCAACTAAAAAGAAGGTAACTAAGAAGGCAGTTAAGAAAGTTGCAAAAAATAAAACTTTTAAAAAAAGTTTTTTAAAAACCTCAAAAAAGAAAGTGGTTAAGAAAAAATAATTAGGTCTATTAATAAATGGCAAAACCTTGGTTTAATGATGTTTCAAGAAATTCTTATTCTAGAGTTTATCCCAGAGGAGTGAGAAGACGTAGGAGAAGTTTTGGTTTTTTTGATAATTTGAGTTTAACAGGGTGGTTGATTTTTGTTAATGTTGTTTTTTTTATTGGAGCATTTATTTTTGGATTTAGCGGATATGTTCCTTGCTCAGAAAGTGTTTGTAAATATATTGCAATTCAGCCAAATAATTTTTTATTGAAAGGTTATGTTTGGACAGCGATAACAAGTATGTTTATGCATGGAAGTTTTGCTCATTTGCTTGTTAATATGTTTGTATTATTTTCTTTAGGCAGTTTGTGTGAAAGGATTATCGGAAGAGTTAGGTTTTTTTGGTTTTATATTTTGTCGGGAATTTTTGCAGGATTATTGTTTGTAGCTTTGGCCTTTTTGTCTGGAGGGAATGGTGTTAGTGAGGCTATTTTTGGTTCTCCTTTAACTTATGCTGTTGGAGCATCTGGGGCTATTTTTGCAATAGCTGGCTTGTTTGTTATGCTTACCCCTAAGTTAAAATTTATGATTATATTTTTGCCATTTTTTAGTTTGCCAGCATATATTATGGTTCCTTTAATTTTATTTTTAACATGGATAGTTTCTTCTGTAACAGGACTTCCTGTTGGTAATGTTGCTCACTTTGGAGGATTTTTAGTAGGTATTGTTTATGGTGCTTATCTTAGAAAAAAATATTCTAGAAAAGTTAGAATGATTGGAGATTTGTTTAGTTAGGATGAGTTTGCGATGTTGATAAAATTGTATGCTGACGCATGTTGTTTTTAATGAGATAATATTTTGTGTTCCTTGTTGACGGGGTGAGTAAACAAAGAGGGGTTTGATCAAATAAAGGAGGCCTGAGTTAAGAGTATTCTTTTATTGAAACCTTTTTATAGTAGGTTTGGTTTTTTATTTTATGAAAAGAAAAAAGAGTGGTAATTTTTTTGCTAGGGCTTATTCTGATGTTTGGGATTATATTAAAGAGAGTAGAAATTTTGTTTGGTTTGCGTTAGGTGTTTTTATTTTGTTTTCATTGGTCGGAGGTTTTTTCCCTATATTTTTTAGAGAGGGTATTTTGAATATGCTTGCTGAATTGCTTTTGCAGATAGAAGGGTATGGACCATTGGAGATGGTTGTTTTTCTTTTTGGGAATAATTCTTTGAGTGCTTTTTGGGGAATTTTTCTAGGAATTTTTGTAGGACTATTTCCTTTGATTGCCCTTGTCGTTAATGGTTATATTTTAGGATTTGTTAGTAATTTGGCTATTACCCAGGTTGGTGTTTTTGAGCTGTGGAGATTATTGCCTCACGGAATTTTTGAAATTCCTGCTATAATGATTAGTTTTGGATTGGGAATCCGTTTAGGATTTTTTTTTACTGCTAAAAAACCAGGTAAGGAATTTGTAAAGAGGTTGAAGATGTCAGCATATACTTATGCTTTTGTTGTAATTCCTTTGTTAATCTTAGCTGCAATTATAGAAGGGCTTTTGATTGTTTATGGGGTGTAGTTAGAAAAAATTAGAAAGTCTAGTTTGTGTATTATAATTTTTTAATAGTTTTGATGTTTGAGTATAGTTTGACAATGGTTGTTTTATTCTTGTTTGAATGTCGTCGAGAGCTTCTTGTAATGTTGTGAATTTTTTGGGTTGTTGTTGGAATGCGTTTCTGCTGGCTTCTCTTAGAATTCCTACTCCTAAGGGAGTTGTATAGGATGGAAGGATTTCTCTGAAGACTAGGCAAGATGCTTGTTTTTTTATTTTTGTTAAATATTCTGTTAATGCTAGGCGATTTGCATAATATGCTCCTGTTACTGAAAAAGCATATTTTTTTCTGCTGAAAAAAGATTCATAATCAGACCAACTTTCAGGCTTGTTGGTTAGTCTTTCTATTACCTCAAAAGACCATCGATCTGGAATAAGCAGAAATTCATAATGATTTCCTAAATATTCTGAAGAAAAAATCATAAAGTCTGAAATTTCTGGTAAATATTTTATTTTTTTTAATTTTTCTTTTGATAAATTTGAGTCTACTGCTGTTATAGACCATCGTGTTGGAACTAGTTTTCTTCTTGAGCCAATTCCTAATAATCCTGCTGAAAGAATTTTTATAATTTGACTTGTTGAGGTTTGAGTTTCTAGTTCTTGAATTGCTTTTGAGGATTTTAAATCTGTATCAGAGGTTATGTAATCTATTTTTGGTTTTATTTTTGGATTTTCTTGTAGTTTTGCTTTTTCTATTGGAGCAGTGTTAGAGATTATTGGGACATAGCTATCTTTTTCTTTATTTGCAAATACTGGTTTTTTTAGTTTAAATTCTGTTGATATAGATTTATGAGTTAAGGCGACTTCTTGCATTGTTGTTAAAAATCTTTGATTAAGTTTTTTAATGTTTGATTGAGTTCTTCCATAGATTAGTTGCCCCCTGAGTGCTGTTATTTCTGGTATTTTTAGGTTTTGCTTATGCCATTCTTCTGGTGAAGACATTATTTTTGTATTTCCATAAGAAGTTGGAGAAAGTATTCCTATATTTATATCAGGGTAGTTATGTCTTCCTACAAATATTTCTGGAGGACTTGAGCCAGAGAATTCTGTTATATTTTTTATCTTACTAAGTATAAATGTGTGCTCTTTGCAGTTTGGTTTCCCGCATATTTTACAATAAGTCATAGACTATGATCGTTAAAGAACTTTAAATCGTTTTTATTTTTAGTTTTTTAAATCGCTTATTCCTAACATTAAGAATAGTAGTCCTACTAGAATTATTGCCCATACAATTCCACCTTTAAGGAATTCTATAGCGGCTGTTCCCCAAGTTAGCATTTGCGGGACACCCCAAGCAACATAAATTGCTCCAGCAACAAATATTAGTCCTACTAAAATTTCTAACCACTTGTTCATACGAGGGGTAGTTTTAATCTGTTTAAAAAGGTTTTTGCATTCTATTATATATAATAGTCAATAAATCTTTATATATCTTTAATGGTTTTTTTATTTATGAATGATGAAAAGAAAGGGTTAGATGTTTCAGATGCAGAAGAGGTGGAAAATTTGGTTGTAGATTCGGTTAAACCAGAGGTTTCTAAAAGAGTTAGTTTTTTAGAAGTTCTTAGTAGATTGTCTCCTGGAAAATCATTTAGAACAGCATTGGATGATATTCAGAATGGGAGAACAGGGGCTTTAATTGTTTTTGATTGCTTGGGTTTAAGGGATTATTGCGAAGGGGGTTTTGAAGTTAATTGCGAATTTACTTCTCAAAAAATGGTTGAGCTTGCGAAAATGGATGGGGCTATAGTCTTGTCTTCAGATTTAAAAAAGATTGTTATTGCAAATTCTTTGCTTATTCCTGATACAAAAATTCAAACAAATGAAACAGGCACGAGACATAAGGCAGCTGAAAGAATTTCTAAACAATTTGACACTCCTGTTGTCGCTGTTTCTCAAAGAAGAGGAAATATTTCTCTTTATTATGATAATAAAAAATATGTTTTGCAAAATTCAGAATCTTTACTTAGCCGAGCTACTGAAAATTTAAATGTTTTAGAAAAACAAAGAGAGATTTGTGATGATTTAATTACTAATTTAAATATCCTTGAAACAACAAATTTGGTTTCAGTTGGTGATGTTTGTTCTATTTTACAGAGGATGGAAATTATCACAAGAGTTATGAGTACTTTGAAAAGATATATTATTGAATTAGGGAAAGAGGGAGTTATTATTCAAATGAGAGTTCTTGAGTTGGTTAAGGGTATGGAAAAGTTAAAAGAGCATATTTTAATTGATTATACAAGTAAGCCAGAAAATACTCAACGTTTAATTTCCTCTATTAATTTTGATGGTTTATTGGATTTAGATGCTTTAGCTAAAATTATTTTTGAGGCTAATCAAGATAAGCAAATTTTACCTAAGGGTTATAGGTTGTTGAAAAAGCTTAATTTAACAGAAGGAGAAATTGAAAGATTGATTGATTATTTCAAAGATTTTGGAAATCTTTTAAATTCTAAAGATGAAGATATTGATAGAATCTTGGGGCATAAAACTTATGATTTCAAAAAAGAGCTAGAACATTTAAGAGAGCAAATAATGATGGGTAAAAAGATTTAGATAGGTTAATAAATAGAGGTTTTTTTCTTGAAATATGCTTACAAATAAACAAGTTGAAGAGATTAGGGAACATTTAGATAGAGCACAGAATCCACTTTTCTTTTTTGATAATGATGTTGATGGTCTTGTGAGTTTTTTGCTTTTACAGAGATATCTTGAGAGAGGAAGGGGGGTAGCGATAAAGAGTTTCCCTGGATTAAGTGAAGCGTATTTTAGAAAAGTAGAAGAGTTGAGACCTGATGCTATTTTTATTTTGGACAAACCGCTTGTTGATCAGGAGTTTATTGATAGAGTTGAAGAAAGAGGCTTGCCGATTATTATGATAGACCATCATGATGTTGAAAAAGCTAATTTAAAAAATTATTATAATACTTTTCATGAAAGCGGGCTAAATGAGCCTACGTCTTATCTTTGCCAAAAAATTACAAACAAGAAAGAAGATTTGTGGCTTGCTGTTGTAGGTTGCATTGGAGATGGCTATATTCCTGATTTTTTAGAAGATTTAGAAAAGCAATCGCCTGAGTTGGTTAATATTTTGTTGGATATTCCTAAGGAAGGAGATAATCTTGCGATGAGTAGAAAAGCATTTCAAATTTTATATAATACAACAATAGGAAAAATTGCTTTGATATTTGATTATGCTTTAAAGGATACTGTTACAAATGTTGTTAACATGATGAGATATTTAATGAGGGTTAAAAATGCTTATGATGTTTTAGAAGAAAATTCTAAGACAAAAAGTTTTTTAGACAGATATAAGTTTATTGATAATATTGTTCAAAAGGTTGTTAATAAAACAGAGAATTCTATTGATAAAGATACCGGATTATTGTTTTTTACTTATGGAGGAGACATGAGTTTAAGTCAGTTAATAGCTAATCAGCTTTTTTACAAATATCCTGAATTGGTTATTGTTGTGGGTTATACTAATGGGAATGTTGTTAATTTTTCTTTAAGAGGGAAAATTGATGTTAGAGATATGACATTGAAAGCTATTAAAAATATTGAGGGAGCAACAGGTGGAGGGCATAAGAATTCTACAGGGGCTAAAATGACATCAGATAATGTTTCTAAGTTTAAAGAAAATATTGTTGGGTATTTGAAGGAGCTTTAATAAGATTTGCCAACATAAACAAAATATTTAGCTTGTTTGTCGCAAATAATACATTTTTCTTTTGAAATTTTCTTTTTTGATTCAATAAATAAAGTTTTTCCACCTTTTGTTTCGTCTTTTAGTATTTCCTCGCATTTTGTTTCAGAGCACATAGGAACTAGAGTTGATTTTTTGTTTTTTAAAGCTGATTTTGTTTCTTCTAGATTTGTAGAGGTTGTTAGATTATTTTTCAATATTTTTTGTGCTTTTTTGAAAATTGATTTTTGAATATCTTCTAGGATTTTTGGAATTTCTTTTTTTAAATCTTTTATTTTAATGTCTTGTTTTTCTCCTGTATCTCTTCTTGCTAGCACTACTTTGTTTTTTTCTAGGTCTTTTGGTCCTAGTTCAATTCTTATTGGTATTCCTTTCATTTCCCATTCATTGAATTTGAATCCTGGACTTTGTTCTTCTCTGTTGTCCAATATAGAATCGAATTCTTCTAATTCTTTTTTCAGTTTTTCTGCTTGTTTTGCTACTTCTTTGTTTTTGTTTGCTAGTATGGGAATAATTACTATTTTGTTTGGAGCTATTTTTGGAGGGATGATTAATCCTTTTTCATCAGAGTGAATCGCGAACATTGCTCCTAACATTCTTGTTGATATTGCCCAAGTATTTTGCCAAGCATATTGAGGTTTTTCATTTTTGTCTAAGAATTTTATGTCAAAAACTTTTGCAAAATTTTGTCCATCGTGGTGAAAACAAGGTCCTTCTATCATTTTTCCGTTTGGCATCATATAATGTATTTTTTCTGAGAAAATTGCACCTGCAAATTTTTCTTTTTCTGTTTTTCTTCCAAACAATCCTGGAAGTGCCATAATTTCTTCACAAACTTCTGTATATGCTTTGATTATTTCTTTTCCTTCTAGAATGGCTTCTTTTTCTGTCGCAAATACAGTATGTCCTTCGTTCCATAAAAATTCTCTTGTTCTTAAAAATGGGACAGGATTGTTAAACTCCCATCTTACAACATTATTCCATTGATTAATTTTTAAAGGTAAGTCTCTGTAGCTTCTTATCCATTTAGAATAAGAGGGATACATTATTGTTTCTGAGGTTGGTCTTATTGCCAATCTTTCGTGTAATTTTGTGTTTCCTGTTTGGGTTACCCATGCAACTTCTGGGGAAAATCCTTTGACGTGTTCTGTTTCTTTTTTTAGAAATTTTTCTGGAATAAATAATGGAAAGTAGGCGTTTTTTATTCCTAATTTTTTAAATCGCTTGTCGCATTCTTGTTTTATTTTTTCCCACATAGAATAAGCTGTTGGTCTAAAAACCAAAGCACCTGAAACATCAGTGTAATCTGCTAAGTCTGCTTTTAACATTATTTGTGTGAACCACTCGGAGAATTCATCTTTTTCTGCTGTTATTCCTTTAATGTCTTTTTTCATATTTTACTATGGTAATTTGGGTATTTAAAATTGTTTAAATGGGTTCGCGAGGACTCGAACCTCGATTGTTCGGGCCGAAACCGAATGTTCTATCCATTGAACTACGAACCCATATACTTTATTTATGTTCGCTATATTTAAAAACCTGAGGGATTTGTGTATTTTAAGAAAAGAGGTCAATAATATCATGTATCATATGAAAAGAAAGTTGTTTACTGCTGTGGCAACTTTGTCAGGAACAGTTATCGGAGCTGGATTTTTAGGAATCCCATTTGTAGTTTCAAGGTCAGGTTATTTGATTGGATTAGGATGGATGGCTTTTATTTCTATTATGATGATTTTTGTTAGTTTGATGATGGGTGAAATTGTTTTAAGTAGTAAGTCCCTACATCATATTGCAGGTTATTCTAGTAAGTATCTAGGTAAAAAAACTAAATTATTGGTTTTAATTGCTAGTATAGTAGGTTTTTATTCTGCACTTGTTGCTTATTTAATTGGAGAAGGAGAGAGTTTGAGTTTTTTGTTTTTTGGAAATTCTAATTATGTTATTTGGTTTGGTTTAGGGTTTTGGTTTATAATGGCTATTTTGACTTTTGGAGGAATTAAAGAATTTAGAAAAGTTGAACCAATTACAGTAGGTCTTGTTTTGCTTGTTGTTTTGGTCTTGGGAATTATTAATTTTGGCAATATTGATTTGACAAATCTTAATACTTTTAATACTGCTCAGTTTTTTACACCTTTTGGAGTTGTTTTGTTTGCTTTTTTAGGTATTAGCGCTATTCCTGAAATGAAAAGAGTTTTAGGGAAAAATCAGAGTTTAATGAAAAAATCTATTATTATTGGTAATTTAATACCATTATTTGTTTATATTGTTTTTACTACCATAGTTTTAGGTTTGTATGGAACAAATGTTACAGAGGTCGCTACAATTGGATTTGGAAAAATTGTTACAATGTTGGGTGTTGTTACAATGTTCGGAGCTTTTTTGGCATTAAGTTTGGCTTTGCAAGATACATATAGATTTGATTTGTATTTGCATAAAAAAATTGCATGGCTTCTTGGGGTGGTTATTCCTCTTGTTTTGTTTGTTTTGATTAAGGTTTTTGATTTCGCAGGTTTTACAAAGGTTTTGAGTTTTGGGGGAGCTATCTCAGGAGGATTTTTGAGTATTATTATTCTTTTAGTTCATGAACATTTGAAAGATTTTGATGGCAGAAAACATAGAGAGCCAGAATTCAAAATTAAGTTACCTTTGATGATTAAGATATTGTTTATTATAGTGTTTATTGTTGGAATGATTTATGAGGTGTTGTGAAATAAAAAAGGGTATAAGATTTTTTTGTAATTTTTGAGGGTATTGTTTTTTAGAAAATTAAAAATTAAGACCTATTCTTTGAAATTTTTAATAAGCTTGTTTGAGCAGATAACCCTGAATTTGTGGTAAAAGTATTTTTTTCCACATCATACTCAGTAGGTGTTTTAAGTTTATCTAGAGCTTCATCTACTTTTTTGATATTATTTTTCCCTATGGTATGAATTCTAATATAAGGAATTTTTCTTAACCTAAACCTTTTGTTTATCTCTGAGATAATTTTTCTAATCGAAGTATCATTATTAACGAAAATAGCTGTTGGGAAAAATTGCAATAATGAATAATAAAATTCTTTGAACTTATAGTTATAATTTTCAGGATGTTGCCTTTTGCAAATCTCAATCATTGGAATTATCAATTCATCAAAATAACCCGCACTAATCAAATTTAAAATCTTCTTTCCGTCTCCTGGAAAGTCTTTATCTAGTTGTGTTAAAAGCTTTTCAATCATAATTCTTGGTTTTTTTTCTTCAATAGCTAAGTGAATGCTTCTTGCTAAAAGTATTGGTCTTATACTCTCCTCTCCAAATATTTCTTTTAGTTTTTTGAGAGATTCTTTTTCTTTAATTGTTAAAGCCTCTAATCCTCTAAATTCTGCAAATAAATCTTTATGAATGATATTAGCAGGATAAGTTTCTTCATCGGCATATTCTTTCAATCCATCTTCAATCTCTTTATGAATCTCTTTGACTTTTTTCAAATCAGTGATTTTCTTATCGTCTATTTGTATAAAATTTCTATCCAAATGGATATGGCTACTTTTATCTACATTAACACTGATAAGACTGCCAAATAATTTGGCAAGAACATCCTCAATCGGCATGATATTAATTTAAAAGGGAAGAAAAATATTGAATTAGCTCTAGAGAATCATTTCTAATAAATATTTTTGAACCTTTTAATACCCCTCCAAATTCAGAAAACTTTATTTCATCGAAATCTTGTGTATTAATAACTTTATTAGAGTTATCTACCAAGATTTCTCCCTCTTTTTTCAATCCTAATGATTTGATTATCATATTCTTAGAAGACTCATTAAATGTAATTGTTACCATCTTTATTCCTAATAATAAAGATAGATAAATCAGGTATTTAAAGTTTTTTATAACCAAGGTTTGTATTTTTCCAGAAATTCTTATATAACTAAAAGAGTTAGCAGAGTGATAAATGTCTATTATGCAGGATGATTGATTGAAAAAGTTAGTAGGTAGTTTTAAAAAACAATAAAACTAATAATTAATATCCTATTTGGAAAGAAGAGTTCTGTGATAAATTAAGATGAATGCAGGAAGAGAAAAAGATAATACCTCCATATTTTTTGCAGATGCAACTAGTGGTGTTTGCGATAGATTAAAACACAGAGAAGCGAGAAGGGTGGCAGAGAGTTTATCTTTAGAAAAATTAGAACTACCTATGCAAAGATATGGTTCAACAAGAAGCGAAAGATTAAAGTCCATGAGAGTTATATTAAGCATTGGAGAATACCCTGTTCCAGATATGACAATTTTAGCATATAGAGGTGTTTTTAAAAATAAAAAACAAAGAGAAACACAATAAAATGAGACCATTAAAATCACCTCTTAATAATAACTTGCCATCAGTGCTATATCATGGAACCTGTCTTGGTTATCTGTGTCATCAAATCAGGAAATACGGCGAGTACAGACACGAAGGAAAGAGGAATGATATTTACTTAGGAACTTTGTTTTTGCAAGCCTTTCCTTATGCAATTCGTCGTGCGAACTATTATGAAGATAATCCTGTGGTTCTTGCAATTCACAGCGATAAATGTGATTACCAAATTACAGGTTGTGGAACGTTTCAAACAAGGGCCTTAAATATGGGCTCCTTCGCAGTCTCAGATGTGTCTGACCTAGGAGTCATACCAAAAGAAGATGCAAAGTTTTCCCATGCAGTTAGGGTTAGAATGAAATATTTAGCAGAGCGAGTGCAAAAAGTAGATAAAGACATCTTGAAAAACGAAGCTCACGACTTACTTTGTTAGATATCCTACTTGTCGATAAAGCTATCCAAATGAGAACGATGATAATCTATTGTTCCTTTATATTGTAATGGTAGAAGCATTACAAAAATACTCCAATTATAATAAAACCTGCTCCACTTCGTTGGGGAGCATCCCATTACCCCAGCTTCTTTTCAAGAATTTCTTTTGTTGTTTTGAAGTCTGCTCTTTTGTTTGATTTGTTCATAACTTGTCCTACTAGATAATTTATTGCTTGTTTGTTTCCTGATTTGTAATCTTGAACTGCTTTTTCGTTTTCTGATATTGCATCGTCTATTAGTTTGTCGATTTGGCTTATGTCATTAATTTTTGATACCTCATTTGCTTTGATTTCTTTGGAGCCTTTTTTCCAACTTCGAAGAATGTCTTTTGCATTTAGTTCTGTTATCTTGTTTTTTTCTATAAGATCTAGAAGTTGAATCATATGTTCTGGTTTGATAACAATGTCCTGCATTGTTATTTTGTTATAATTTAACATTCCTAGAAGTTCAACTGTTATCCATGGAACAGCTAGTTTTGGACTTGCTTTTTCAGCAACTTGTTCAAAAAATTCTACAATTTCTAAATTATTTGTTAAAACTTTTGCGTCGTATTCGTTAATTTTGTGTTTTTTAATTATTTTTTCTAATTTTTCCATAGGTGATTCTGGAAGTTCTTTTTTGATAGAATCAACTTCTTGTTTTTTTATTTTTATTATAGGTAAGTCTGGGTCTTTGATAAATCTATAATCTGCTTGGTTTTCTTTTGTTCTCATTACAATTGTTTTTTTGCCATCCCATGCCCTAGTTTCTTTTGTTTTTACTGGTTCTTTTTTTTGTCTTTTGATTTCGTATTCAATTGCTTTTGTAATTTCAGCGATAGAGTTCATGTTTTTTATTTCTATTCTTTCTCCTGTTGTTGAAATATTGACATCGGCTTTTATTCCAGCATCAGAGTCTACTGCCTTTATGTAGGATAAAGTGAGTAGTAGTTGTTTTATCCAAAGACTAACTTCTTCTGATGTTTTAAAGTCGGGTTCTGTTACGATTTCAACTAATGGAGCTCCTGAACGATTGTAATCTATTGTTCCTTTTTCAGGATTCCAAGCAGCAGGGTCTTCTTCGAGATGGACTTCGGTTATTCCAACATCTAAGAATTTTCCATTTTCACCAACATGAGTTGCATAAGTTCCTGAAATTGTATTTTGGTATCCTTTAGGTAGATCTGGCCAAGAATAATGTTTTCTCCACCATGCCAATTCTTTTTCAGAATTAATTTTACAATTAAGCATGCTTGCTATTTGAATTAATTTTTTTATTGCTTCTGCATTTGGTAACATTGGTTTGCTTCCTGGTTGTCCTGTGCAAATTGGGCAAATGTAGGTATTTGGTGTATCTGCAGATTTATGATTATTTTTACATTTGCAGAAAAGTTTTTCTTTTGTTACAAGATATCCATGAATTTCTAGACCTATTTTTACCATTGTTACAGAAGGAAGAGTGTGTTTATAAGAGTTTTGTGAGTTCTTCTAGATTTTTTTCTAAAAACGTTCTTACAGAATCTTTTTTGTGATATAGGTTGCAACCAGAACAATCCCAGACTTTTCCTGCTGGAAGATTTTCATGATGTGTAAATTTTCCATATTCACTATTTATTTTACATCCACCTTCTTCTTTTTCTGATATGTATTCAGGACAAGCACATAAAAAACAATTAAGCTCTTTTATTTCAGGATGGCAGGATTCTTCGTTTTTGTAATATGGACATTTTCTCTGATGTTTTTGTTTTCTTGTTCGAAAACTGGTTTCCTTGATTATTCTAGGAATGTTTTCTGCTTTTAATTCTATTCCAGCTTCTTTAATTTCTTGTATAATTGTTTTTCTATGACGAGATTCCCATTCTTGTAACATATTTTTCATTTATTGTGAAAAATTATTTCTTTTAATAAGATTGTTGTGTTTATTCATAGGTTTTTTAAATTGAGAAAACTATGATTTGTTATGTTAAAGAATCAACCAATTGTTGGAGATAAAGTTCAGGTAGTTACAAAAAAAGGAATTGAAGAAGGAGTTCTTTTAGATAGTCATGAACCAGGTGTTTTGCTTTTGAAATTGAAGAGCGGGTATAATATTGGAATGAAAAAAGAAGATATTAAGGGAATGAAGGTTTTGGAAAAGGCAGAGATAAAAGTTAAGAAAAAGATTTCTAAGAGTAAAGGTAAGCCGAGAATTGATATTATTATGACAGGCGGAACTATTTCAAGTAGTTTAGATGCCAAGACAGGAGGAGTTAAACCATTGACTAGTCCTGAAGATTTGTTTAGTTTTTATCCAGAAGTTTTTGAGTTGGCAGATGTTAATATAAAAAATCCTTTTATGAAATTTAGTGAAAATATGATTTTTAATGATTGGATTAGAATTGCCAAAGAAGTTGTTAAAAGTTTAAATGATGATGAGTGTCAGGGTGTTATTGTTACACATGGAACAGATACTTTGCATTATACTGCTGCTGCTTTGAGTTTTTTTATTAGAGATTTAAATAAGCCAGTTGTTTTAACTTATTCTCAGAGAAGCTCTGATAGAGGAAGCTCTGATGCTGAATTAAATCTTTATTGTTCTGCGAAAGTGGCTTTAAGCAATATAGGGGAAATTGTTTTGGTAGGACATGCTTCAAGTAATGATGATTATTGTTATGTTTTGCAAGGAAATAAATGCAGAAAGATGCATACTTCTAGAAGAGACGCTTTCCAGTCAATTAATACTAGCCCAATAGCCAAAGTTTCTAAAAAAGAAGGTGTTGAAATATTAAGGAATCATTGGAAAAGGAAAAAAAGAAAAGTTGTGTTAGATGCTAAATTTCAAGAGAAAGTTGGTTTAATTAAATTTTATCCTGGACAAGATCCTAGAATCATGGATTATTATATCAAGAATAAATATAAAGGATTGGTTTTGGAGATGACTGGATTGGGGCATGTATTAACAGAAGGTTCAGACAATTGGATACCTTATATTAAAAAAGCAATTGATAATGGGATTGTTGTTGTTGGCACAGCTCAAACTATTTATGGAAGATTACAACCAATGGTTTATGAGAATGGGAGAAAATTAATGAAAACTGGTTTAATTTTTCTTAAGGATATGCTTTCTGAGACAGCATTGGTTAAATTAGGTTGGGTTTTGGGGCATAAGAATTGGAATGTTGAAGAAAAAATGTTAGAAAATATTTCTAAAGAATTTAATGAAAGACTAGGAGAAGATTTTTTTTAGAAGTTTTTTAATTTTGAAATCATTTCTTTGATTTGGTTAATTTCTTTTAGTGCTTTTCTGTTGACTTGATAATCGTATTCTGATCTAAGTCGGTCTTTTTGCGCTTCTCTGTTCTGGCTCATAAGAATAATTGGGGCCTGAATAGCTGCTAGGCAAGATAATACTAAATTTAATAAAATAAATGGATAAGGGTCCCAATTATTTATCAATGCATAAATATTTGTTATCATCCATAAGCAAATAAATAATAAAAATGTTATTATAAATGCCCAAGAACCCATTCCTGCAGTAAGTTTGTCTGCGGCTCTTTGTCCTAGATTCCATTTTTTATTTAAAACAGGATGTTTTCCAAGACTTATTAAATTTTTAAAGCCATTAAGCTTTGCCTCTTTTTTCATATTTTTCAAAGGAAAAAAGTCTTAATAAAGGTTTTTGTTAAATGAGAAATTTTTTTTGGGTTAATGAAATTTGTATGCTAACGCATGTTGTTATTTTATTAGATAATATTCTATGTTTCTTGTCGATGGGTTTGAGTAGATAGAGAGAAATTGAGATTAAATTATGAATTAATTTGTTAAACATATGCTGTTTGCAAATATGGGGATTCTTTGTTGTTTAGGTGTTTTATTGTGTTTGGGGTTGTTGGTATTGGTTGTTTTTCTGGTTCATGAAAGTATATCTTTTCTTCTGGTCTTAAAAAATCTAGGAATTTTTCTTGTTGTCTATGTTCTTTGTTCTCTTTTATTGCTATTCCCCAAGTTGCTGCTGTAATTAGTGCAACTATGCCTAGACAGGACCATTCTGTTGGTGTTGGATTTTCATTTTTCATTTTTAGGTATATTATCTTGTTGTTGGTAAATTATCTATTTGTGTTAAAAATGCATTTGCACATTTGGGACAAAATACATCAGTTGTTGAATATACTCCACTTGGTTTGTAGTCTGAATCCAAAACACCATTTCTTTCGTATGTATTGCATGGAGCACATCTTTTTTCTATTCTTTTTTCTATTTTCATTTTAAAGTTATTATTCTACGAATCCTGTTCTCATATCGTATATAGCTATTTCTCTAGTTTTTCCATTAGGGTCCTTCATTGGCATAAATATTCCCCCGATTCCTTCTGTTGGAATTTCGTGAGTAGTTTTAGAATTTTCTTCTTCTTCTTTTTGTTTACATGCCGTTCTAACTAATTCCATTGTGTATCCAAGATCACAATACATATAATTTTCGCCTATATTGTATGTTTTTGTTGCCATTTTTATATTATTATCTATGAATTTAGACTATATAAATGTTTCTATTTTGTTACGTCTGTTAGGTGGTAACACAACAAGAGGAGTTTTTTCTACCCTAAGCTTTAAAACTTTGTAGTTCTTGTTTTTATTATGGATAAAGAAAAAGATGTTCCTATGAAGGCAGGGCTTGAGATACATCAGCAATTGGATACTGGTAAGTTGTTTTGTAGATGCCCTAGTGTTCTTCGTAAAGATAAGGCAGATTGGATTGTTAATAGAAGGCTACATGCTGTTGCTGGAGAAAGCGGAGAGGTTGATGTTGCAGCTATACATGAGGCGTTAAAGGCAAAGGAGTTTGTTTATGAGGGGTATAAGGATACTTGTTGTTTGGTTGAATATGATGAACAACCCCCCTTAGAGATTGACAAAGAAGCTTTAGATATTGCTATTCAAATAGCTTTATTGTTGAATTGTGAAATTTTGCCAGTTAGTCAAATTATGAGAAAGACGGTTTTGGATGGTTCAAACACTTCTGGTTTTCAAAGAACAGTTTTAATTGCCAGAAATGGATGGATTGAAACTTCTAAGGGTAAGGTGGGTATAGATGGTGTTAATTTAGAAGAAGATGCAGCTAGAATTATTGAAAGAGGAGAAGAGAAAAGTGTTTTTAGGTTGGATAGATTGGGTATTCCTTTGGTTGAAATTGGAACAGCTCCTGATTTAAAAGATGCAGAACAAATTAAAGAAGCTGCTTTGAAATTGGGAGAGATTTTGCGAAGTGCAAAAGTTAAGAGAGGATTGGGAACAATTAGACAAGATTTGAATATTAGTGTTGCAGGACATCCCAGAGTAGAGATTAAAGGTTTTCAAGACCCTAAGATGATGATTAAGACTGTTGAGATTGAAGTTGAAAGGCAAACAAAAATAGGAAAGAAGGGTGAGTCTGAAGTTAGAAGAGCAAAAGGAGATGGAACAACAGAATTTTTAAGGCCAATGCCAGGAAGTTCAAGAATGTATCCTGAAACAGATCTGTCATTATTGAGATTGGGAAGAAAAATTGTTGATAATGCTAAAAAGAATTTGCCTAAACTTAAAGGAGAGCAAGAAAAAGAACTCAGAGGCAAGGGCTTAACAGAAGAGATGATAAGTCAGTTGTTGAGAAGTAGAAGATTAAAAGATTTTGAGTTATTGATTAAAATTTATAATGAGCCAAATTTTGTTGCCAAGTCAATGCTTTTATTTCCCAAAGAGATTGCTTCTAAAAAAGGTGTTGATGTCGAAGATGTTTTTGGTTTAGATGTTATTGAAAATATATTGAGCAATGTTGCTGTTGGCAAGATTCAAGAGGGAGATGTTAAGAAAGTTATGGAGAAAATTGGAGAAGGTGAAAGTATTGAAAAGGCATTGAAAGTTGAAAAAACAGATTTAAGACATTTAGAAGCAAAGGTTGTTGAAATCTTGAAAGCAAAACCAGGTTTAT
>Ga0272440_1001336_pt1 | contig 20229 bp, 13 predicted proteins | sample SSMMMBAug17_FD_192440 | JGI IMG/M metagenome (GOLD analysis project Ga0272440, IMG submission 192440) | Marine sediment archaeal communities from Little Sippewissett salt marsh, Falmouth, MA, United States - SSM-MMB-Aug17 | ecosystem: Environmental > Aquatic > Marine > Wetlands > Sediment ...
GATAGCCTCGGGTTTTGATATTGTTCGTTTTATTTGATTTTGTGTTTCCATGTGGACAATATAGCAAAAAAAAATAGTTTTGTTCAGTTTTTATTTTTGGTAACAAGTCAGGGCTCTGCCTGGGAACATGTTCTTGGCGGCTCTGCCGCCTGTTCAGTTCGTAGGTGGCAGAGCCACCTTGGAAAACGTTCCCAGGCAGAGCCTGGGAACGAGCATCGGAGCGAGTTTGCCTTAACCTGACGGCTATGGGTCAAGTCTTCTCTTGAATATTTCTTTCAAAAAAGAGTCAGCGGTTTTCCATCAGGGGAAATTATTCTCAATAAAAAATTCATGACCATAATATATTTTTATTGAATCTGCATGTTCAAATACTTTGCGGAAATGTCCGACTTTTTGGGAATGCGCCCCATGTTTGATAGTTGTTTTTCAGGAACTCTGTTGAATTTTCGATCACAGACCAAAGCAGCCAACGTGAGCCAACGTGTACAGTCATGATAATCTCACATAATGATATACAAACCATAGGTTTACAGCATGATTTTTAACTTTTTTCATAAAATATTATTAATTAATAGGTAGGAGGTAATGCTTATGTTTAATCGACAAACTAGTTCCCCAAAATCTGAAACCCGTGACTATGAACAATTTTTTACTAAGGAACTATCGAAAAATAAATTCCCCTTTTTAAATATTTTATGCTGTGCTTTTTTTCTTATTGCTCATAATTTTTTTTCATATTTTTTATTTATAGTGTTAGAAACTTGAATATAGAGGGAGGTTTTGTTTTTTTCAAAAATTCAAATTTTATACTTTAAAAAAATTATATAGATAAAGGATTTGCAAATATTTTTTATATGTATATAATCGGAAAAACAAAAATTTTATAAAAACAGCCTAAAAAATATAAATTTAGCCCTGAAAGGGCGTTACATAAATAGTCAGGTCAGATCAAAAAAACATGTAACGCCCTTTCAGGGCTAAAAAAATGTCCGACTTTTTGTCAATTCGCACTGATCTAATTAATTGCCCAAAAGGCATTATGTTCAGAATTCATTGCAGAAAGAGTCAAGAGCATACTTGATCCCCTTATCTTACCATGCACAAGGAAACCATAAGATGTTATTTTTCAATACAGCCGGCCCTGTAAATTGCGATGATCATTATTGTCTGCCGCCTTTGACACGTTTTGATCTGGAAGAAGTACTGATGCTGATTGCCCAAAAAAAAAATTTTGTTCTTCATGCACCAAGGCAAACAGGCAAGACATCATGCCTGTTGGCATTAATGAAATATTTGAATGAACAGGGAAATTATGAATGCCTGTATATCAATGTTGAAGCTGCACAGGCCATGCGGGAAAATGTGTATGAAGCCATGCGCGTTATTCTTGGCGAAATAGTTTTAAGGGCAAGAACTGGTTTAAAAGATGAGTTTCTTGAGAGTATCTGGCTGAAAATACTGGAAACAACAAGAGCCCAGTCCTTAAGTGAAATCCTGACTCGTTGGGCTGAAATTGGCCAAAAACCGAAAATCATGTTGATCGATGAAATTGATTCCCTTGTTGGCGATACCTTAATTTCAGTTTTACGTCAGCTTCGTTCAGGATATGATAGACGCCCCCATTCTTTTCCGCAAAGCATCATTCTTTGTGGTATTCGTGATGTTCGCGATTATCGGATTCATTCCAGCGCTGAAAAAACAATTATTACTGGCGGAAGTGCTTTTAATATCAAAGCAGAATCATTAAGACTGGGGGATTTTTCCAAAAATGAAATGACTGAACTATACCAACAACACACTGGCATTACTGATCAAATCTTTTCAGATAATGCCATTGAGACTGCCTGGAAACTATCTAATGGACAACCCTGGCTTGTCAATGCCCTTGCTTATGAAGTCACCTGGAAAATAAAGGAAATGCGTGATCGCACAACCATAATTTCAGACGAGCATATCCAAAAAGCCGCCCAGAACCTTATTGTTCGGCGAGAAACGCATATTGATCAACTCATTGACAAGCTCAGGGAAGAACGTGTTCAAAAAGTAATTGAGCCCATAATGTTGGGTGAAGATACGCCTGAAAAAGCGCATGACGATGATATTTCTTATGTAAAAGACCTGGGCCTCATCAAAATCGATCCCAATATCAGAATTGCCAATAAAATTTATCAGGAAGTTATTCCCAGGGCCTTGACATTCTCAACTCAGGTAACAATCTCACATGAAACATCATGGTATATTCGAGAAACTGATGGCACCATTGATTTTAATATACTGATGGGTGCATTTCAGGATTTTTTTCGGAAGCATTCCGAAAAATGGCGCAATGGTTTTCAATATCGTGAAGCGGCTGTTCAATTGTTGATTCAGGCCTTTTTACAACGCATCGTAAACAATGGCGGCTATATTTTCAGGGAATATGGCCTGGGCAGAAAACGCACAGATTTATTAATTATCTGGCATAAAGGCAAACAAAAACAGGAAGTTGTTATTGAACTGAAAATCAGGCGCGGTAATACACAAAAGACAATCAAAAAAGGGGTTGAACAAACATGGGCATACATGGATAAATGTGGGGCATCTGAAGGACATCTTGTTATTTTTGATCAACGTAAAAGCAAGTCATGGAAAGAAAAAATTTTTTATCGAAATGAACGTCATAATGACTGTGATATTCATATCTGGGGAATGTAAATCGATAAAACTCAATGTTCAAGTTTTTTAGCAAAATGACAGTATAGCTCGTTCTTATTTTTCGGGCTTTTCTAATAAGGGCTTTAAACTGTTCAAAATTTAATGGAGAAAGGAGATATCTTTTTATGCGCTATACAGGAAATATTTTCAGACCTTTTAGTGAAGCCAATAGTTATCTTTTACAGTGTACAATTGGATGTTCACATAATCAATGCACTTTTTGTGGAATGTATAAAGGTCAACAATTCAGAATACGACCTTTTGATGAACTAAAAACAGATATAAAAATGGCAAAAGATCATTATGGGGATCTGGAAAAAGTTTTTTTATGTGATGGTGACGCAATTGTTATTCCTACAGACATGTTGCTTGAAATTTTAAATGAGTTGTATCAAACCTTTCCCTCATTGCGTCATGTTGGCGTATATGTAGGGCCGACCAGCACTTTAGAAAAGTCTCTTTCCGAATTATCGGCCCTTCGCGGGGCAGGTCTTACAAAAGCATATCTGGGCGTAGAAACAGGTGATAATGATATTCTTAAATCTATCAAGAAGGGCGTGAATGCCAATCAAATGCGAGATGCGGGATGCCATTTGATCCAGGCAGGCATTAACCTTTCTGCAATGGTTCTTTTAGGTATCGCAGGACCAGGACCTGCATCGAAAAAACATGCCCTGGCTACTGCACATATTTGTAATGAAATGAAACCACATTATCTAGCAGCATTAACAGTTACTCCTGTTCCAGGAACTGTTTTGTATCATCAAGTGCAAAAAGGTGATTTTACTCTAATTGATCCCTTTGAAACCTTACAGGAAATGAGATGGATATTTGAAAATATAACCATTGATCCATTAAAATTTGTGGGCACGCATGCATCAAACTACCTTCCCATCAAAGGAACGCTTCAAAAAGACAAGCAACAAATGATTCAACTGATTGATGATATCCTGTCCAATGAAAAACGATCTGCACTAAAACCCGAACATAAAAGAGGTTTATAATAATTAATTAAGCGTGTAGAGTGTAACCCAAATTGCCGGTAAACCGAAACCAGGCCTATGAGAAAAACCAATGTAGGGGCGAACCTTATGTTTGTCCCTACATTGGTTTCGGTCATTGGTTGGAATTCGGTTTTGGTCTGAGGCAAATATGTTCCCCCAACTTATATATACATACGCCAGTTCTAAACGTGATTTGTTTACTTGACATGTGCTGTTCGCTTTTGTATCAAAAATGTATAGAAAAAAATCTGTAATCAGAAAAATAAAAATTTTTTATAAACAAGGAGAGATAAAATGTTATCATTAAAAAACATTAAAATTGGCCCTAAGCTACTGACATTATTCCTTTGTATAGGAATTCTTCCATTAATGTTTATTGCTGGATGGACAAGCCGGCAGGTATCAATTGCACTACAAGATCAAGTTTTTAAGGAACTAGAAGCCATTCGTGAAATTAAAAAACAAGAAATTCATGCTTATTTCCTGGAACGTAAACATAATATTGAAATTTTACAACACATTGTAAAAACATTTATAAATCATGCGAATTCGAAAAAAGACGTTACCAGCATTTTAACAGATGAACATCAACGTTTTTTTGAACTATTTGTTCAACAATTCGGATTCTATGATCTTTTTCTAATTCATCCAAAAGGAACAATTATTTATACTGTTGCAAAGGAATCCGATTACAAAACCAATATTCTCAATGGGCCTTATGCCAAAAGCAGTTTGGGTACTGTAACACAAAAAGCAATTAAAAGCGGTCAATTCCAATTTTCTGATTTTGCACCCTATGCACCCAGCAATAATGAGCCCGCTGCATTTATCGCAATACCATTAATTTCCAATAATTCTCTTAATCTTATAGTGGCACTTCAATTGTCTATTGATTCAATCAATGAAATCATGCAGAAACGAGATGGCATGGGAAAAACAGGCGAAACATATCTGGTAGGGCCTGAAGGGCTTATGCGCTCAGATTCTTATCTTGATCCACTGAATCACAGCGTAAAAGCATCTTTTGCCAATACAAAACAGGGACGCGTTGATACCAATGCTTTCAACAATATTATGGCTGGAAAAACAGGAACAAAAATAATTTTAGACTATAATCAAAATAAAGTCTTATCTGCATTTACACCACTGAATGTATTGGGCATTCAATGGGGGCTGATTGCTGAAATAGATGTCGATGAAGCCTTTTCTGTTGTGTCAACCATGCAAATGATTATTTGGGTTTTTGTTGGTGTAATGGCGATTGTGGTTGTATTGGCGGCAATATTTTTTGCAGGCACGATTACCCGACCTATTCAAGAAGTGGTTCAATTTATCAAAGCAATTAAGGATGGTAATCGTTCTGTTTTATCCATGAAAAGAAAAGATGAAATCGGTATTATGGCTGATGGTCTCAATGAAATGGTTGAACAGCAAAAAAGATTGATTGACAATCTTGAAAATCTCCCCTGGCCAATCATGGAAATTGATACCAATTACACTATTCATTATATTAATAAAGCAGTTCGAAATATGTTGAATCGTTCCAGTGAAGAAATTATTGGTAAAAAATGTTACCATTTATTTAAAACGTCCCATTGTCAGACACAAAATTGTCAGAGCAAATTGGCAATGGAAACCGATAGTGAAAATACTGCTGATACAATTGTTGATCCAAAATCCATTGATATCCCCATACGATATACTTCATCACCCATAAAAGATATGAATGGAAAAATAACAGGCGCTTTAGAGTGCTTTGCTGATATTCGAGGTGAGCGTAATATCAACAATGAGATTGTCAAAATTATTCGCGCAATAGATGCAGGAGATTTACAAATTCGTGGAAATGCGGATAATTTTTCTGGTTCCTATGCAGAGCTAGTAAAAAATGCCAACAGAATTGTAGAATCATTTACGCGTCCCCTGATGGTTGCAGCAGATACTGTGGATCGAATCAGTCGGGGAGATATTCCACAAAAAATATCGGAAATATATCATGGTGATTTTAACAACTTAAAAAACAACTTGAATGGTTGTATTGATGCAATCAATGCGCTGATTCAGGATGCAAAAATGTTAAGTGAGGCGGGAATCAATGGCAATCTCAATACGCGTGCGGATGTATCACGTCATCATGGCGATTTTCAAAAAATAATTCAGGGTGTAAATGATACACTTGATGCGATCATTGGTCCCTTAAACGTTGCTGTGAAATATGTAAAAAGTATTTCCAAAGGACATATTCCAGAGCCAATCGCACAAAATTTTAATGGTGAGTTTGAATCCTTTAAAGCAAGTTTGAATATTTTGGGAGATAGTCTCAGGGAAATGCTCGGCAGTATTAACGAAACTGTTAATAACCTGAGTTCAGCGACCAGCCAAATTATGTCTGCTATCACAGAGCAGGCTGCAACATCAAGCGAACAAACAGCATCAGTCAGTGAAACCACATCCACTGTTCAAGAAGTAAGACAAACAGCCGAACAAACAGCAGATCGGGGACGCCTTGTATCTGATATGGTGCAGGAAGCAACATCAGTGGCGGATGAAGGTCTTCATGCCATTGAATCTAATATGAGTGGTATGAACAGTATTAAGGAACAGGTTGCCGCCATTGCAGAAACAATTCTCAGTCTGTCTGAACAAACGCAACAAATTGGAGAGATCATCTCCACTGTTAACGACATTGCTGATCAGTCCAATCTATTGGCACTGAATGCTGCAATTGAGGCTGCAAGAGCGGGTGAAGCAGGAAAAGGATTCTCAGTTGTTGCGGGTGAGGTTCGAAATCTTGCGGAACAATCCAGGCAGGCAACATCACAGGTAAAAGATATTTTAGGTGAAATTCAAAAATCTTCCAACACAGCTGTCATGGTTACAGAAGAAGGCACAAAACGCGCTGAAGCGGGTGTGCAATTAACCCAAAAAACAGGGAATGCGATACAGGGCATTCGAGAAAGAATTCAACATGCTGCACAGGCTGCTGATCAAATTGCTGTCAGCACCAACGAACAATTAACTGGAATGGATCAAATTGTTACTGCCATGGAAACCATCAATCAAGCCGCTGCCCAAGCAGATGCTGGGACCCGACAGGTTGAAGAAGCTACGAAAAACTTGAGCGATCAGGCGACTAAATTACAGGATATGATGGGAAAATATCAACATTAAGAAAATTTTGAAAATATTGGGAGCGAACCTTATGTTGGGCGTATGTTAAAGTTAGGGGAAAATGTTGCCTCGAACCACCCGAAAATTTATGTTCCCTTAATTATTTTTAGAGTATCCCTAAGAAAAAGGGCCAAAGCGAGAAAATTTTTGAAAACATCAATAATCACAGAGAGTCAACTCAAAAAAAGAGAATTTTGGATTGAAAAAATCAGCCACCTGAATGGTAACTTTGGCATTGATTCTGATACAATTGAACAAGAAATTTCAGATGAGATAAAAACAGAAGGTATTGACACCTTACTTGGACATTTAAGATTATGCGGGGCTATTCCTGAAATTTATGGACACGATTCCAGTGAAGAAAAGCTATATTCAAAGTATACTGATATTATTATTCATGAAGCATATTTATCATTAGGATTGAATAGTAGAGTTTTAAAAGAAAGATCAGGTTTTGCTGATGTCGAATGCTTTACCGATAATTATAGTTTTGTTGCAGATGCCAAGGCATTCAGATTAAGTCGAACAGCTAAAAACCAAAAAGATTTTAAAGTATCGGCTATGAATGATTGGAAACATGGAAAACCATATGCAATGGTTGTCTGCCCTATTTATCAGTTACCATCACGTCAAAGTCAAATATATCAACAAGCGAGAACCTTATCTGTTTGTATTGGAACTTATAGTCACCTTGCTGTATTGGTTCGTTTTGCGAATAAAAAGGGTTGTAAGCAGGCAATTGACTTATTACACAAAATCTTTCAATCTATAAAATCAGAGCATCCAACAAAAAATGCAAATGATTATTGGCAAATTGTTAATAGAACGATGATTCATTTCGACAATTCTATTAAAAATATCTTGAAATATGAAACACGCGCATCTCTCGAATCGGTTGAAATATGCAGTAAAGAATCGCTATCTTTTCTGAAAAAAGAAACAGAACAAATAAAGAAACTGTCAAGGGAAGCAGCAATTGAGGAAGTCTTAAAAAGTCGTAAAATTACCAATAAAATCAGAGCCATTAATTCTGCCTGTGATAATGGACTTTTAAGTATTACTTAGTAGGAATCATCAAAGAAATAAGTTTCCCACTTTGAAACGCTGGAGTCCACATCTTCAGATGAGGGGCATCCAATTCAAACATAATTCAAATGGGGAACTAATTTTCAAAGAATTTTTTAAGGCAAATAAGTTGTTCTTTGATGCCATTCAACATATCAAATCCGGAACTGTCGAGAAAGATCGGTTCAAAATGAGCAATTAAACTATATGTCAAAATTACTTTCAAAACAAAATACATTACCTGGCCCTGTTGTTGCCAGCCTACCTCAAAAAAAAATGAAAAGACTTATTGATAATGGTCTTCTTCATTATGAGGCATCAGTTGCAGGATTTGCAGAAAGATATTGTCGCGGTGAAACATCACACACAATTCATGTCTGGTGGGCAAGACGGCCTCATACTGCTATGCGAGCGCTGGTATTTGCATCATTATGTAAAGAAACTGACGCTCAAGCTGAAAAGCTGCTTCATGAAATAGGCCTTTCTACTTCGCTTTCAGACGGAATAATCAATCAAGCGCGCGCCTGTCTAAAGAATCAGTATGCAAAATCTCCCAAGGTATTGGATATGTTTGGTGGGGGTGGTACAATTCCCTTTGAGGCGATTAATCTTGGAGCACAAACATATTCAATAGATGCCAATGAACTTTCAGTGTTTATACAGAAATGCAATCTTGTTTATTCTCAATCATTACCAAAAAAAAATATCCAACCAATTTTACAAAGGTCTGGTGAAAGAGTTCTCAGTCAACTCAGGCAAGAAACAAATCCTTTATATCCTTGTAGAGACCTTGATTTCAAACTCGGAAAACAACAAGCTGCTTTTGGTTATATCTGGAGTTATTCATCACAATGTCGGGCCTGTGGTTATCGTTATTTCATAATTAAACGCCCCTGGTTGTCAAAGAAAAAAGGTAAGAATCTTGCTATTGTTGTTCATGATGAAAATACACATCAGACAATTTCAATTCAGAATGTATCAAAAGACTATCAATTTAAAACTGCCTGGTTCGGAAAAAAAGGAATAACAAAGTGTCCAAAATGCGGTCATATATCCCAAAAAATTGATATCAGAGATTGTAAAGACGAACTGATTGCAATGATCAGACCGGCTGTAGGAAGCGGTAAAGAATTTATAAAAGTAATTGATGGGGCCGTGCCGGAAAGGGCACTAATCAGACAGATTGAAACCAATGCACTGGCATATCTTGGATTAAAACTGCCTGAATCAAAACTTCCTGTCTGGTCAGGGATTGTTAACCCTGCACTGTATGGCATAAACACACATGCAGACTTCATGAATGCAAGACAAAGAACTGTGTGTATTCTGTTAATCAAAGCATTGCATGATGAATTTAATCACTTGCTGGAAATCGAAACAAGAGAAACTGCTATCTATATTATCAGCCTTCTCGCCAGTATGATTGATCAGATTGTTGACTGGAATTGCCGACTGTCAATGTGGATTCCTCAAAATGAACAGGTGGGTCGAGGTTTCTGTGGCCCAGGAATTTCAATGCTTTGGGATTATGCAGAAATTGATCCTGTATCATCAGGTCCCAGCAACCTTAACGATAAGCTGAAAAGAATCATCAAAGGATCAATTTCTATCAAGTCGTTTCCAAATAAAGCCATTATTCAGCATGCTTACGCTCAAAATCTACCTTTTGAGAGTAATTCTTTTGATGGAATTATAACAGATCCACCATATTATGATAATATTTATTATAGCGCACTTGCGGATTTCTTTTTTGCATGGAAACGATTATTGCTTAAAAAAATTGATCCTGATTTATTTCAATCAAATTCAACAGATTACAGTCAAGAACTTGTAGCTTCAACAAAACGAAATGGTACTGCAAAAAAAGCACATAAAGTTTACTGCGACCAATTAAGGATAGCTATAGCTGAAGCCGCAAGAGTTCTCAAGCCAGAAGGCGTATTCTCTTTCATATATAGTCATAGTTCTTTAAATGGGTGGGAAGCCCTTATATATGCTTATCGCCCATCAAATTTAATCATAACAAGTGTCCAACCCCTTAGCATTGAGCGAAAACAGCGCCCTAGAGCTATGACCTCCCAGGCAGTCAATACATGTTTATGTTTTGTGGCGAGAAAATCGACTTTGAAAAAAAAGGAACTCTGCCTTAGAGAAATTTTATATGAAATAAAATCTATTTGCGCCACAGAATATATTGGAAATTTAATGGATTGGGGATGGAGTGAATATGATGCTGCTCTTTCTGTTTTTGCGCATGGCGTTGCGATAATTGCCAATGCTCTGAAAGTGAAAGATGCGTCAGATATTGAATCTGTGATTCAGATAGAACAAATTATCAAAGAAAGGGTGAATTCATTTAAGGTTGTCAAACGTAAATCTCTTTGACATGAAAAAGAGGTGACATTAAAAAGAGCAACCTTATATTTTTTCTTGACATTTTATTGAATCATGCCTAATTTAAAACGAATGTTCAATATAATAAATGTATAGGAGCAAAAACATGCGTAAAAATATATATGATGTTATCATTGTCGGATCAGGTCCGGGTGGCGCAACAGTCGCGCGAGAACTGGTCCAAAAAAATAAAAAGGTGCTATTATTGGAGCGCGGAAATCGTGCGCCAATCAATGGAACGATTCCACAGGCTATTTTAAACACTGGAATGCCCTTTAAAAATGTTCTATTTACGTATGATATGTTGGCAATGGTTCGAAGTACCACTACTGGTGGCAGTTCAATGTATTACTATGCAACAGCTTTTGATCCACCATTGCATATGCTTAATCATTATGGGGTTGATATTGCCTCAGAAATTGATGAAGCGCTTAACGAATTACCGATTGCACAATTAAAGGATAGCCTTATTGGTCCTATGACACGTCGCATTATGGATTCGGCTCAAGATTTGGGCTATAATTGGAACCCCTTAAACAAACTGGTTCATCAAGACCGATGCCGTGCAAATTGTGATTTGTGTAATGTGGGATGTCCCTATGGGGCAAAATGGACAGCCAGAGAATTTGTTGATGAGGCGGAAAAAAATGGGGCAACGATCCTGACCAATGCGAATGTCAAAAAAGTTCTATTTGATGGCCGCACAGCCATTGGTGTGGAATACAGACGAAACATGATGCCTGTAAAAGTGTATGCAAATCAGGTTGTCATTTCTGCAGGTGGCATTGGAACGCCTGTGATTTTAAATAAATCTGGCATTAAAGGGGCTGGGGAAAAATATTTTTTTGATCCATTAATTGTCGCCTTTGGCGAAGTTAATGATATCAATGGTGGAAAAGAATTCCCCATGACTGCGGGTTGTCATTTTGATGATGATAACTATATGATGACCGATATGACTGTTCCCCTGCCGATTTTTCTGGGTTTTTCTGCTGAAGTCTTCCGCTTTGATCGGCTGGCATCACATTCAAAAACATTGACAATTATGATTAAGGAAAAAGATCGTCTGGGAGGAAGATTGACTTCTCGCGGCGGTGTTCGAAAAAAACTAGATCCAAGAGATAAGAAAAGTTTGCTTCATGGCTATGATCGCGCCAAAAAAATTCTTCAAAATGCTGGTGCGCGCCATATTTATAAAAGTTGGTATATAGCAGCTCACCCCGGTGGTACAGCAAAAATTCAAGATATAGTTGACACCAATCTAAAAACAGAATATGACAATTTGTATGTTTGTGACTGCTCGGTTATCCCCGAGTCTTTCGGATTACCACCAACTTTAACCCTCGTTGGCCTGGGTAAACGACTTGCAAAGCATCTGTGTAAATAAGTAACCTAAAGGCTACTGTTTGCAGGGTTAATTCTTATCTTACATTAATATGAGGAGTAAATGCCAAAAATAATCAATCATGATAAATATCGTGAAGAAATGATTCTCAAATGTTTTGAATTATTTGGAAAGAAGGGCTTTATCAATGTCACCATGAGAGAAATAGCCAATGATCTCAGTGTTTCAACCGGCGCTTTGTATCACTATTTTCCCACGAAACAAGCCATTTTTGAACAAATGATGACATATATTATCAAAAAAGACCTTGAACGATTACGTGAAGCGACAAATAGCGATGAATCCCCTGAAGACCGAATGATTAAGGCAGGAGAAGTAATTGAAGCAAATATGGAGTACTATCAAAAAATTCTTTTACTGACATTGGATTATTTCAGGAATCAATCTGAAACAAATACTGAGGAGATGTTTAAACGATTTGCAAAGAATTACATTGAGACCATTTCCAACCAGATTGATCTGCCAGAACAAATGAGTGAATCTATTTTTTATTGGCTGATGGGTATCGTATATGCGGATCTTCTTTGCCCATCATTGATTTCCATAGAAGATCAGTTTAAAACCATCACTGAAATGATGCGGGTTGTCCGCGATAAAATGTTATAGAAGTATTGGAATTATTTTTGTTCCATAAAAGGATACATCTATGATTGGAAACGTTTTGAATGCCATGCAACAATGGATTGGTTTATCCAAAGCAGCAGTATCGGATAATGCAAACAGCGGTACAAATTCCCTGTTTGAAAAAATTGCAGATACAGATTCATTTCGCCATGTCTGTACATCTATTATACCCGAATTGATCAATACATTTCCCAGGGCTCTAAATGCCATTGGTCTATCATTTGCAAAAGAATCGCCATCACAGCAAACAGCAATATTTTCAGACCTTTTTCATCGGATTGATTTTAATAAATGGGCAGAATCCATTCAAACCTGGATTAATCTTTCATGTTCTGTGGAAACTGAAAACAATCAATTTTTAGCGCAAAATTTACGACCTGCTATCAATGCATTTCTGAGCAAAATTGATTATTCTGATCTGAAAGATTTGCTCACACAAGCATCATCAGATATCAATGCTTTGTCCGAAACTTTGAATACCATGCTTTGGAAATATCCTGCAAAAATGGTGCTTTTGTGTAGTATTATTCCCCTCGCAGGCAACACAAGCTGTATGATTGCAAGAAATACGCTGAAACATTTTAATGAAGTGCCTCCTGATGTGCTTGCCGATATTGCATTATCCATTATAAAAGAATTTGATATGAAATTCTTTGTTCAAATGATTGATGAATTGGCAGAATTGATTCGCAAGATTCATACAGGTGCTGCTCTCATTGGTGAACCCGGAGCAGATGCCCTTAGCCAGCAAATCAGGCTTATGTATGAAAAGTTGGCTGACAATGTCAATACAAAAAATGTGTTTAAGGCGAAACAAGCTATTTCTCAAATGAAGAACAGCCTGTGGGATACCTGGTTTAGCAGTATCGCAGAGAATGATGAAAGGCTCTCATTTGCAATTAAGTTGTGGTTTGGTCAAAAAAATCAGGCCTTTCGGCAAACCTGTCAAACAACGTCTCTTTTGAATGATATTCCTGATGATCAACTAACTGAATTCATTGGCGATCAAATACAAGATTTGGAAATGACAGAACTTGCTGAAATAATCAATCAAATGGTTCAACTGATTCTTCGACTGGATCAAATGTCTCCTGAATCTTTGCATTCTATACTTTTTCAATGGATGGAATCCCTGGATGACGAAGCCATTGACATAATGAATGTTCAATTGGCTGAACCTTTTATGACAGCACTAGCGCCTATCATTCAGAGAATTCTCCCCCATTTGATCCATACTTTTTGTGAAACAATTGATGCAGATGAACAATTAATTTCAGCTTTAAAACATTTTTCAGAACAATATCTCGGTACATGATAATGAAGGGGTTTGACATGATGAGTTTCATCAAACAGGCTGCTTTTGACTTGCACAACGACTCCATTAAACAATGGAAAGAAAACAATCAACCAGTTGTAGGTTATACATGCAGTCAAGTACCGGTTGAATTATTTTATGCAGGGGGTATTTTACCTGTTCGATTGAGGGGTGTTGGTATTCAAGGTTTTGATATTGCAGATGCCTATTATGGACCATTTATTTGTTCTTTTCCCAAAGCGATCTTACAGTCAATGGCTGAGAAGAAACTGACCCATCTGGATGGTGCTGTTATCGCTGATGGTTGTGACTCCATGAGACGACTTGATGAATGCTGGCGTCGGGCATCCGATGATTATTCACACATGAATCTTCCTTTTTTTCATTACATGAATATTCCGCGAAAAGTTTCAAATCATGCCAAGGAATGGTATATTTATGAAATTCAAAAACTGCAATCAACTCTAAACACTCATTTTGATACCAACATTACTCAGGAAAGCATTCAAAAAGCGATTCAGACATATAATAACAGCCGAAAATTAATAGAAAAAATTGAATCTTTAAGAAAATCCAATCCACCTGAAATTTCTGGTTCTGATGCCTTTTGTGTCAGTCTTGCAGCAGAATCCATGCCACCAGAAGCATTTCAGAAACAAACGGCGGATCTTTTAGAAAACCTTTCAACTCAATCCACAGATATTCCAGATGGCCCTAGAATTCTAATATCTGGCTCTGCCTATGATGATATCCATCTGATTCAAACCATTGAATCTGCGGGCGCTAATGTTGTAGGTGAAAATGTTTGTTTTGGACCTTCCCATCGAATGCATTCAGTATCTGAAAATCTACCGCCATTTGAAGCGCTTATGGCGCAATATCTGCTTGCATGCCCATGTCCGCGTATGTTTGGTCGTTTTGATCATCGCCTGGCCCTGCTGAAAGAAAAAATTCAAGATGTTCAGGCCAAAGGGATCGTGTTTCAAAATATTCGGTTTTGTGATCTTCATGCCTCTGAAAATGGTCTTTTGGAAAGAGAGCTTGAAAAGGAAGGTATCCCCTGTATTCGCCTGGAACGAGAGTATGGCTCTCAAACTGATACCGGTCGATTGCGGATGCGAATTGATGCTTTTTTAGAACGTATTTCATAACAGGGAGTTCAATCATGCGACCAGAAATTCAAGAATACAATTTTGACTGGATGCTGCATAAAAGCATGCACATTGCGTTTGATTCCTTAAAAGGATCAAAAAAAGAATACAAATACATGCTGAATTATATGCCATATTTTAAAGGCCTCATGGATTTATTGGGAAAATATGATGAACCCGGCATATTGTTCGTAGAGCTTGTAAAAGATGCTGTAGATGAGATTGTTTTTGCCCATGACCAGGGAAAAAAGATTTGCATGACCACATTTTGCCTCTCACCCATTGTTTTATTGGCAATGGATGTTGTCCCTGTTGTCATGGAGCCGCTCACTGTCTTGCCAACAATTTTATGGAAACGCGGCACATATGATTTTATGAATTATTGCTTTGAAGTCGGTCTGTCTGAAACATCCTGCTCATCCCAACGTGGCGCATTGGGCGCATACCTGGCAGGCCTTTGTGAACCCATTGATTTTGTTGTATTTGACAGTGGCGGTGTTTGTGATACCAATGCAAACGTCTTTGCATTTTCTTCATCCTATTTGAATAAACCCTTGTTTCAATTGGATTATCCCGCATCCTTTCTTGATCAAAAAACAAAAGAATATCAACGCCAAGATTTTCGAGAACTGGTTTCATTTCTGGAAACTCAAACTGGCAAGAAACTGGAACTGGATCAATTGCGCAAGGGCCTGGAAGAAACACACAGGCAAGATTTAATTATATCTCAAATTGATGAACTTCAAATGCTCAAACCCAATCCGCTGCCGCCAATATTTAATCTGTTTATGTATGCCGGACGTTTCTTGGCCACAAGCAAGCCGGGATATACAAAATTATTGGAATCAATGCTGAACACAGTTCAAAAAAATGCTGACCAGGGAAAAAGTGGATTACAGTCAGGTAAAGAAAAATGCCGCGCCTTGTTTTGTTATATTGATCATTACTCTTCTGATGCGCGTATGTGGAATTTCCTTGATGACCATGGCATTTCCCATTTGGGAAGTATTTTGAGTCGATTCTTTCCAGACCATGCCCCTTATCTTCTGGATGATGACATCAATAGTGGGTATCATATTCAATTGGATTCATTGGATGACATGATTGACAGCCTTGCAGAGATTAATGCAAGGTCACCAATGGTAAAAAGTATTCGCGGGCCATATGATACACCTTATATGTGGCTTGAAGATGCCCTGGCATTTGCCAGATTGTATCAGGCGGATTGTATTGTTTATAGTGGGACGCCTGGATGTCGTAATACCTGGGGAATGGTTAAACCCTTTGCGCGTGATACAGAAAAGCATGGATTTCCAACGCATATTATGTATTCTGATGCTTTTGATGAACGTGTGGAATCCTTTGAAACAACATCACTTCGCCTGGCGGAATTTTTTCGGGTAAGACAGTTGATTTAATATCATGTGTGCCCTCGATTTTGTCTCGATTGCAGCAGGTTCATAAATTTATGAACCTGCTGAGTAAAACAGTTAAGAATCTTCCTAACTATTTGGAATAGATGAGTTTTTATGTAAATAACCTCCCCCTGATTATGGAAATTTGTGAATATATTCAACAAATTTCCCTTGAAAATCAGCTAAATAAGTCGTAGGTTTAGTACCTTGCAGCGGTCAAAAAAATTCGCAAAAGTATTTCAAGATATTGTAAATATAGTAAATCTTGATATTTCATCCCAAAATGATTCCCCAAAAAATGAGTTAAAAAAGGCGATCAATGTACCACTTCAAGAAATGAATGCCAGTTCGACCTTAAGTAAGCGATCATAAATTTTCGGGTAGATCGTAGTTAATTATTTAACATGCTTTGGCTTCTTAGCCCTGAAAGGGCGTTAAATACCAGCCCAGGGCAACGCCCTGGGTAATGGTGCATAAAGTTTTTTTAGCCCTGAAAGGGCGGGACATCTATGTTTTATGTGTCGCCCATTTAGGGCTAAAATTCTGATCAATTTTTAACCCAGGGCGTTGCCCTGGGCTGTTATTTAACGCCCTTTCAGGGCTAAGAAAATATTCAAAGCATGTTATAATTAATTTACTACGATCTATCCGAAAATTTATGATCGCTTACTTATCTCCTTTTTTTCTGATCAAACACAACTGTTCAACAGATATTAGTGTTTGACATGAAAACACTTTTTATTTACACAATAACTTGAACTTAAAACTCTGGAGGAAAATACAATGAACAATGCAAATACGCTGCATCCAGGTCAGATACTCAATGATCAGTTCCTAATCCCCAAACAAATCTCCATCGGCAGAGCCTGGGAACGAGCACCGGAGCGAGTTTGCCTTAGCCTGACGGCTATGGGCTAAAGCCCAACGCTGTGAATAATGGTGAATAATGGGGTCAGAGTAAAATTAAACTCTAGATTAATTTTACTCTGACCCCATTATTTTCATGGTTCAAAAAGAGTGGTCTGATTATCAATTTTGCAATTTTGCCCTCAATTTTGTCTCGATTGCAGCAGGTTCATAAATTTATGAACCTGCTGAGTAAAACAGTTGAAAAACCTCCTAACTATTTGGAATAGAAGAGTTTTTATGTAAATAACCGCCCCCTGATTATGGGAATTTGTGAATATATTCAACAGATTTCCCTTGAAAATCAGTTAAATAAGTCGTAGGTTAAGGACCTTGCAGCGGTCAAAAAATTCGCAAAAGTATTTCAAGATATTGTAAATATAGGAATTCTTGATATTTCGACCCAAAATGATTCCCCAAAAAATGAGTTAAAAAAGGCGAGCAATGTACCACTTCAAGAAATGAATGCCAGTTCGACCTTAAGTATGTAAGCGATCATAAATTTTCGGGTAGATCGTAGTAAATTAATTATAACATGCTTTGAATATTTTCTTAGCCCTGAAAGGGCGTTAAATAACAGCCCAGGGCAACGCAGGGCAACGCCCTGGGTAATGGTGCATAAAGTTTTTTAGCTCTGAAAAGGCGGGACATCTATGTTTTATGTGTCGCCCTTTCAGGGCTAAAATTCTGATCAATTTTTAACCCAGGGCGTTGCCCTGGGCTGTTATTTAACGCCCTTTCAGGGCTAAGAAAATATTCAAAGCATGTTATAATTAATTTACTACGATCTACCCGAAAATTTATGATCGCTTACTTATCTCCTCATTTTCTGATCAAACACAACTGTTCAACAGATATTAGTGTTTGACATGAAAACACTTTTTGTTTACACAATAACTTGAACTTAAAACTCTGGAGGAAAAAACAATGAACAATGCAAATACGCCGCATCCTGGTCAGATACTCAATGATCAGTTCCTAATCCCCAAACAAATCTCCATCAAGACCTTTGCAACGCAAACAGGAATAACTGAAAATCATATCAAAGATTTGATTTCAGGCAAACGTTCTATATCAAATACAACAGCGAAAATTCTCGCACAAAATTTGGATACCCACCCGCAATACTGGATGGATTTACAGAGAGAATATGATTTTCACATCACCCGAAAGCTATTGAAAGGCATTATCCCTGATGATGATGCCATTGAAAGCGTGATGATCAACAATCCGCATGATAAACTGATTAAGATTGTTTTCTCAGACCGGCAGGAGGCAGTTGAGTTCTTTCAGAACAAATTGCCCCAGGAAATCAATAAAATCATTGATTGGGATACACTTGAACGAGAAGGTTCAAATTATATCGATGAGGAAATGCAGGAAAGTGAATCCGATCTGGTCTATAGTGTTGATTTTAAAAATGGTCGAGATAAATGTTTTTTGTATTTACTGTTTGAACATCAATCAACGCCTGATAAATGGGTGAGATATCGAATTGTCAAATATAAGACACGCATCTGGGATCAATCATTTCAAAAAAATAAGGATCAAGATCAACTGATTCCAATACTGAGTCTGGTTTTTTATATGGGTGAAACCAATTGGAATATCTCACCCGAATTTTCAGATCTATTCTGTGAAACACCTGTTCCACAGAAATATTTACCATCATTTGAGCATATTTTATTAGATTATTCCAATAAATCCCTTGAATTAAAAGGTGCAATCAAAATCAAGATCGCCCACCTTTTAATTCAAGCTCATTTTAAAGGGTGCCTGAAAGAACTGTTCCAGCCCCTGATGGATGCTTTTAGTCTTCTGTCTCAAGATCAGGGACTTAATTATTCAAAAGTCTTTTTTATTTATGTTGCAACAACTCAAAAATATGAGACATTTAAAGAATTTGTTCAAATGATCCGGCACAATTATAAGAAAAAACAAGGAGGTAAGCATATGATACGTGCTTTGGATGAATTAAGAATGGAAGGTAGAATGGAAGGTAGAATAGAAGGTAGAATGGAAGGTAAAATGGAAGGTGAACTTAAATCCAAAATCGCAATTGTTGAGAATATGCGTAATAACAACTATGATTGGCGATCAATCTACCAGGTAACAGGTATTGATAGTGATCGACTTGAGGAAATGAAAGCAGAACTTATAAGAATTCAGACATTATCATTAGTTGCGGCTGATGCAGTAAATCAACCAATATATTCTCAGCAACATGCTAAGTAAGTAAGCGATCATAAGTTTTCGAGTAGAAAAAAAAGTCTTACTGAATATGTCTAAAAATAATAAGCGTCAAAGAACAAAATGAACGATCTTGGCAATTGCAAGAACAGCGAAGGGCTAAAGAGGGCTAAAACCCATAGCCGTCAGGCTAAGGCAAACTCGCTCCGGTGCTCGTTCCCAGGCTCTGCCTGGGAACGTGTTCTTGGCGGCTCTGTCGCCTGTTCAGTTCGTAGGTGGCAGAGCCACCTCGGAAAACGTTCCCAGGCAGAGCCTGGGAACGAGCACTGGAGCGAGTTTGCGCTTAGCCTGACGGCAATGGGCTAAAGCCTTACGCTTGGAAAAAGGACGCTAAAGTGCCCTCAATACCCATAAGTAAATGATCAACAATTGAATGTTCATTTCAATATGGATAAAATGTCATCTGATACCAATGAAGAACCTATTTAATCTGGGGCGCATTCTAAAAAAGGAGGCATTTTTCTTAGCCCTGAAAGGGCGTTATATACCAGCCCAGGGCAACGCCCTGGGAAAACATCAAAAAGAGTCTTAAGCCCTGTAAGGGCGCTACATAAATGGGCTACCTAATATTATTGTTTTTTTGTGTGTCGCCCTTTCAGGGCTCAAATCATTGTAATGTCTTACCCAGGGCGTTACCCTGGGCTGGTATATTGCGCCCTTTCAGGGCTATTATGTTGCCAAAAAATATAATTATTTGAATTTATATACTATTTGTATCAAAAAAGCAAAGTTTTATATTTATAATAATATTAACGTGTTATCTGTTTACAGCTTGTTTGTTCAAAATATTGGCAACATAATTTCTTGCTAAAACATACACTCCTACCTTTTTTAG
>Ga0272440_1001337_pt1 | contig 20225 bp, 8 predicted proteins | sample SSMMMBAug17_FD_192440 | JGI IMG/M metagenome (GOLD analysis project Ga0272440, IMG submission 192440) | Marine sediment archaeal communities from Little Sippewissett salt marsh, Falmouth, MA, United States - SSM-MMB-Aug17 | ecosystem: Environmental > Aquatic > Marine > Wetlands > Sediment ...
AAGGTTCGCCCCTACATTGCTTTCGGACATTGGTTGGATTTCGGTTTTTGTTCGTGGCAACATTTACTTCCCCTAACCTGTACATACGCCCGTATTAATTTTAGTTTTTAACAAGGAATTTTTTATATTTATAACCTTTAATAAAAAGGAAAAAGAAATGTCAGAAGAAACTCAGGAAAGTAAAACACAGGATATGGAAACATCAGCTCCTTTAACTGAAGAAGCGGCTGAGGATGTTTCTAAAGAAACAATCGACAAATTAATCCGAAACCATGTTTATGGGTCGATGGCTGTCGGTTTAGTGCCAATTCCCATGGTTGATTTTATTGGTGTTACAGCCATACAACTCAACATGGTCAGGAAGATTGCGAAACTTTACGATATCCCCTTTTCCAGAGAAACAGCAAAGAATATCATCATTTCATTGGTTGGTGGTACTGTTCCGGCAGTCACATCATATCCAATTGCCAGTGCTGTTAAAGCAATTCCAGTTGTTGGATTTAGCCTGGGCGCTGTCAGTATGCCAGTGGTATCAGGTGCATCAACCTATGCAGTCGGAAAAGTTTTTTATCGTCATTTTGCTTCTGGCGGCACATTTCTTACTTTTGATGTTGAAAAGGCAAAAGCGTATTATGCAGATATGTTTCAAAAAGGAAACAATGTTTCTCAAACCCTGCAACCCCAGCCAGCATAATAATTCTTTTGTCACAACCCGTGTGCGAAACACTAAACTTCAAAAAGGTTCGGGGACATCTTCTCGAACCTTTTTGATTTGACTAAAAAAAACAAAACTATTAACTTAAAAAGATTTCTATGAAAATCAAAATTATTGATTTTTTCGCAAGAAAATAACTTCACTGCGATTATCTATCACTATGCGCACTGGAAAAAAATTTTATGAAGATTTTATCAGTCGTTTCTGTCTTCGTGGATCATTTGGAAGAAATAATTTTTCCATCATCCATCAATATTAAGCGATCTGCATAATCAAAATATCGATCATCATGTGTGACAGCAATGACAGTTTTCCCTAATCTCTTTAAATCATTTAAGATTGTTGTGTAAAAATATTTCCTAAACTCTGGGTCCTGATCTGCCGCCCACTCATCAAACACATAAACAGGTCTGTCTTCTAAAAGTGCTACAATATATGCCAGTCGTTTCCTTTGGCCAGTGGAAAGATTAAGGTTAGTAAATTTCTGATCAACGAAAGCTGTTTTGTGATCCAAAGCCATTACAGAAAGCCAATGGTTTAATTGGTTTTCATCAACAGTTTCAATGCCATATAGTTTTTTAAATAAATGGTAGTCTGTAAATATAATTGAAAATAGTTCACGATAATTAAGAAGTGTACTATCTGATAATGTTTCTCCATCAATGATAATGCGACCTGGAGAACTTGTTGAATACAAACCGATTAATAGTTTTAATAAAGTTGATTTACCACTGCCGTTCCCTCCTGCAATAAACACAACTTCTCCCTTATTAATGGTCAAATCAAGAGGACCAATGGAAAAAGAAATCTGATTGAATTTATCTTTATAACTAAATGAAACAGATGACAGTTCAATTGATTTAAAATCAACAGGATGAGAAGATGGTTGTATGGTTTGCGCATGTATTTTTTCTATTTTTTGTTCAAGGGTTTCAATCTTTTCAATCGCCATATTAGACATGACAAGATTCGGTGCAAATTTATAAATAATTGTTAATGGAGAATGGATAAATAAAATCGCTGTTATTAGTTTGGGAATCACAATAACTTGAATATCAATCATCAGGGGAAGCAAAAATATAAAAAAACCGATCATTCCAAAAAATATTAAATCTGTTATTAATGAAACCTGAAAAAGATTAATGATCCCATCACCTATCAAATTTTCAGCATTTTGGGCATCCTTTTTCAAATCATCATAGATATGATCATTTCTTTTATAATTTACTTTTATTTGCTTAAAACCTGTTAATAATCCATCAATAGATTCAAAAAAATTGTTTTCCAGTTCATCTGCAAATTCAAATTTATTTCTTGTTTCTATGTACCGGCTAAAAAATACAATTAAAGAAAGGCAAACAAATAAAAACATACAGAGAAATATCTTGATAGAAAGAAATGCACAGTAAATAAATATACCAATAATGGTAAAAACACTGTCCAGTGTGATGATCAGAACAGGAATAGATTGAGATAAGATGTTAATATCTTGTGTCAGTCGGATATATATTTCAGAATCTTTGTTATTTTCTAAAAAAAGCAAATCTGCATGTTGAATTCTTTTAATCAGACGCAATCTCATTTTTCTAATGAGTTTTTCTGTCATCGTAATTGATCGTTTAAATGCTTCCTTTTTTGTGATATACATCGCACACGTAACAATTATAAAAATAAATACATATTGAATATTACTATTATCGCCTCGATAAATAAGTTCCGCTGAATTGTTGATTACCCAAATAAGCAAGCCTGCTAATAAGCCTGATAGCATAGTATAAAAAATGATTATACCTTTTGATGAACTGGATTCTTTTGAAAAGAATTCAATCAGTTTTATTTTCATATACAACCTTTTGTATTTTTCCTTCTTCTAACGTAATCAATTGATCCGCACGGTCAAAATAACGATCATCGTGAGTAACAACAATTATTGTTTTTCCAGCATTTTTTAGATCGATAAGGACTGTGTCATAAAGAAATTTTCTAAACTCGGGATCTTGATCTGCCGTCCATTCATCAAAAATATAAATTGGTTTATCCTCAAGCAAGGCTTCAATACAGGCTATTCTTTTTCTCTGACCAGTTGACAGGTTCGTATTTGAAAATTGATTATCTTTATATTTTGTTTTTGAACTCAGATGCATCATTTTAAGTAATTCATTGACCTTTTTCTTGTCAACATTTTCAAGCCCATACAGTTTTTTAAACAAATAATAGTCAGTAAAAATAATGGAAAATAAGTTCCTGTATTGGGCATAAGTGTGCAAATCAATTGTTTCATTGTCGAGTTGAATTTTACCAGGATGGAGGGGAGGGTATAGACCGGTAATCAATTTTAAAAGGGTTGATTTGCCACTTCCATTTCCGCCAACAATAAATACAATTTGTCCTTTACAAATTTCCAGATCAACAGGGCCTAAATAAAAAACTGTATCTCCCTGGTTATCTTTGTATTCAAAGGTAACAGCCTGCAAAGATATTTTTTTAAAATCCTTTGGAATGATATCAGGATAGATTTTTTGTTCCGGTGTCTGATCCAACTCTTTGTCTAATTGCACCAAATTTTCGATAGATGTTTTGGTCAAAGCAACCGTTGCAAAGGATCTGAAAAACATGTCTAGAGGCCCCGAAGCAAATAATATAGCTGCAAAAATTTTTAAGATAGAAAATCTCAGTTCCTCAAAGTAGATTGGCATGACAAACAGAAGTGCGGCATACATAATGAATTGGTTCAGGGCAATGTTCATCGTAAGTTGCCTGTATGCAAGAAGACCTTTAACTTTATATGCTTCGGATTCTTTTGAAACTAAATCAATGTCTTTAGACAAATCTCTGCTCTTTTTAGAGTGGATTTTAATTTGTTTAAATCCTTTTAAGACATCATTTAACAAATCGAAAAATGAAGATTCTTTTACTCTGGATTGCCTTATCTCCTTTTTGATATGATCATAAAAATAATAGAAATATATAATTGAGCCTGACATAAACAAGATAACCACGATAAAAGCTTTAGAAGATATCAATGCGATATATGTATAAATTACAACAACAGTCATGAGATCCGATAAGGATGCGATCAATACAGGTACAGATTGAGAGATTGTCTTAAAATCCTGAGTTATCCGTATATGAATGCTCGAAGGCCCTTTTTTTTCAATAAATCGTAATTCAGTTTTTCTTATCTTATCAAGCAATCTCAACCTTTTTTGACCGATAATCTGGGTTGAAATTTTGATAGTGCGAACGATTGTATATCTTTGCGTCACATAGAATGCAATACAAAGCAACACATAGATAACGATCATGACTATTTCTGCGGAAGCATCCATAAAAAGAATATTTGCAGCATGGTTTATAATAAATATCAGTAAACCATCACAACATCCTGACAAAATGGCTATGCATATAACAGACAAATTGAAAGCGTTCGTTTCTGCTGAAAAAAAATCAAGAACGTTTATATTCATATTTAAGGTTCCAGTCTGTTTTTTTCTTGAATGGTTATCGTGAATCTTGAACTGTACATCCTCTATTTTTCCCCAAAAGTCCTTCATTAAACCAGAAAGGAAGTGCCGATTTTTTTTCAACAATGTCATAGGCTTTGTAGTAATAATGTGTCATTTCATCATTAGAAAAATCTTTTAATTGAAATATTGGCTTCCGAATACCGTTGACTTCGTAATAGTCCCAGTTTGCCCAGTTATCAACGAGAATTTCAATGCCATATTTTTTCGGATCATCGTGAAAGCATGTACCTGGCCATGGAATAAAATAGGTAAAATGCGCCGCATGCATCAGGTCATTGTCTAATAGATAGGTTAGAAACTCCAAAGAACGTTCGGTTTCTTCTGGCGTATCTCCAGGGTGCCCGATCATCCAAACGCCAATTGGCTGTAAGCCATATTTCCGAAGTTTTTTACACCCTGAAATGATGGTATCAGGATTTGTTTTTTTATTCATCATTTTTAGAACATTTGGAGCGCCGCTTTCAATTCCCAAAATAACATTTGTGATACCTGTATTTTCCATATCTTTTAATCCATGCTCTTCGACGATCATATCCACGCGTGTTAAAACATAAAAATCAGGCTTTAGCTGAATCTTACGTTCTTTTATTATTGCGCAAAGTGAAGAAAATGTTTCAGATCCAATGTAAACCATATTATCTTCAATAGCAGTCATTTGATTATTATAGGAAAGGCTTAATGTTTCCATTTCATGAATCGTATGACTCACTGGTAAATGTCTGACTGTTTTCCAGAATCGTTTGTCCGCACAAAAATAACAGTTAAACGCACACCCTCTGCTCATCATGCCTAAAAGGTTACAGTTTTTTGTAAATTCTTGAGGAAGAAGACTAAAATCTAAGGGCGGCAATTCATCAAGGTCACCCATTGGACGATCTGAAGTACGAATGATTTTGTCTTTTTCTTTATATGTCAGTCCTTTTATGGCATTTAAATCTGATCCCTTTTCCAAAGCAGAAATTAACTCAAGCAAAGTCCATTCACCTTCCCCTCGAACAACAATATCAACATATGGCAACTCGATACAACTGGTATCCATAAAAGTGGGATGAATTCCCCCCATGAGTGTAATAACATTATGATTTAGTTCTTTGCATATTTTCAAAATATTTTTGCCACTATGTACGTCAGGTGTCATACAACTGACACCTATCGTAAATGGATTGTACGCTTGAACAATATCACTTAGAACAGATTTCAGCCTTTCATCAGTATACTGTGGGTCATAATCCAGGTAGTAAGCTAAAGGAATAACAGCCGTTGAAAAGCCATTACGATTCAGGTAGGTTGCCAGTGATAGCAAATTTCTCGGCGCGTATTTTCCGAACTCTGGTGATGAGATCAATACACATTTTTTATTTTCATTAACAAGATGTTTGGTTTTCATTAAAAAACTCCTTCAATTATTATTGGTCTATTTTTTATTACGATTTGTCCCAAGGGACAGGCCTGCATCAACTAACCAATCGGGATGTGCAGCGTATTTTGTTATGATTTCATTGGCTTTATAGTACCACCTGGTCATTTCATCTGCTGAAAAGTCTTTTAGTTGACATAAAGGGCGCCTTTTGCCATCCTTCTCACGATATCCCCATGTAGACCATTCATTGGTTAATATCTCTATATCATGTTTTTCAGGCGCATCAAAAAATTGCGTGCCAGGCCATGGAATAAAATATGTAAAATGGGCGGAATGAAGGAGATCTCTTTCTAGCAGATACTCTAAAAAAGACAGAGATTTCTCTGATTCTTTTGCATTATCGCCTGGATGTCCAAGAATCCAAATGCTGGTTGGATTTCTGTTAGATTCCTTTAATTTTTTACATCCTTTGATAATGATTTCAGGGTTTGTTTTTTTATTCATTCGATCCAGAACTTTTTGAGATCCGCTTTCAATACCTACCAGGACATATTTGATCCCAGTACCATCCATATCTTTAAGCCCTTGATCATCAATAATAGAGTCCACCCGGGACATAACATAAAATCCTTGACCTAAAGGTATTTTTCGATCCTTAATTTCAAAGCAAAGCTCTGAAAAGCGTTTAGAGCCGATATATATCATATTGTCTTCTAAAGCTGTCATCGGATTCTTATACGAATGGCTTAATGTTTCCATTTCATGAATAATATGCCCAACTGGAAATGATCTTACCCGCTTCCAAAAGCGTTTATCTGCGCAAAAACGACAGTTAAATGCACACCCCCGACTTAACATACCAAAAACCAGTGCTTTTTGAACAAAGGTATCCGGTAAAAGTCCAAAATTAAGGGGAGGTAATTCTTCAAGATTTCCCAATGAGCGATCAGGGGTTCGAACGATTTGGCCATTGTGTTTAAAGGTTAATCCCTGGATACTGTTTAAATCAGTTTCTTGTTCAAGGGCAGATATCAATTCCAGTAAAGTCCATTCACCTTCGCCTCGAACAACAATATCTATTGCTTTTAAGCGGATACAGTCTTCATCCAAAAATGTCGGATGAATGCCTCCGATGACAGTGACGATCGATTCATTTAATTCTTTGCAAAGCTTTAGAATATTTGCACAGGTCTTAAAATCTGACGTCATACAACTGACACCAATCATTATGGGGTCATTCTCTGTGATAATATCCGATAAAACGGATCGGAGTTTTTCAGTGGAATAATTTGAATCATAGTTTAAATAATAGGATAGAGGGATTACTGCTGTAGGATATCCTTTTGACTCAAGAAAAGTTCCCAGAGATAAGATTCCCCTTGGACAAGATTTATCCAATTGAGGGGGGGATATTAAAATACACTTCTTCCGTTTTGGAAGATGATTGAAATCTTTCATTTATTAATTCTCCATTTGAAAGCGCAGAACTTTATTGATAAGTTCCAGAAGTTTTGTTTCTGACTGGTCTTGATGTAAAAAATAATGGTTTCCCGGTAATACATGCCATTGAAAAGCGCCTGAGGTGACTTCTTTCCAGGCGTCTATCTCATTTTCAGAAATAAAAGGGTCATCCTTACCATGAAATGCTGTGATGGGAATGGTAAGGGATTTGTTGTTTTGTTTTAATAGATAGTGACTTTCAACCATTTTAAGAGCTGCCGCGCTTCTCACCATCACTTCTCGTGTTCTTTCAAACATATTTTCATAACCAGGTTCAACAAGGGCATCAAATAAACGATCAACACAATCATTGGTGATTTCTTCCGGTTTTGGAATGCCCTGAAAACCATTTTTCTTAAGATCTTCAAGTTTTTTTGTTAAAAATCTATTGGGCACAGGTGGTGAAGAAAAGCCTCCAACAAATAGATGAAATGGTTTTATATCAGCACTTTGTTCTAATTGAGCGGCCAACCAAAAAGCCATGAGCCCGCCCGCACTGTGGCCATAAAAGGCATAGGGCAAGTCTAAATCAGGCTTCAATATGTTTTCAAGTACATCTGTCATTTCTTCAATACATAAGGGAGGAATTTCTTTAAAACGATTTTCCCGTCCTGGCAATTGAATGGGACAGACTTCGCAGGTACCAGGCAATTGATCCTGCCACTTTCTATATAAAGATGCGCCTCTTCCCCCATATGGTAAGCAAAACAATCTCATTTTTGGCATTGATAACTTGTTGCGATAGGAAAACCATATATCTCTGTCTTGTTTTTCATATGAATGATCGTCTGTTATTAGAGTTGTTTCTCCTGCGGTGTTCTTTTTCTCTGAAAGAAACAAAGACACCAGCTTTGAAATACTCGGTCCAATAATTAGATCTTCCATTTGAATCATCATATTGATATTTTCTTCAACTGTCGTTTTAAATCGTAGCCCTACTAATGAATCCATCCCCAGGTTGCTTAATGGTTCCTCTGGATCAAGTTCTTCATAAGACATCTCTAAAATATCTGCCATAGCTTTTCGAAAAAAGTCTGTAAGTATTTCTTGTTGTTGATCAAGCGAAGCAGACTCCAGTTTAGTGATCAGTTCTGTGTTGATTCCTTTTTGCTGGGATTTTGAAGCTTCTACTATTTTTGTTAATTCATCAGCTCTTCTGCTGCTAACGCCTTTCATATGATTTTCCCGGACCACCATCACTTGTTCACCTGATTCATTATACAGATAAATGCTTCCCTGAAGGCTTCCTTTTTGAGAAGGTTTTTCACTGTAAAGAATATGACACCAGAATTTATCATTGATCTGGCTTTTTTCAAAAATAATGTCTCTCCATTTAACGACCATATATCTCATATCCTGAGAAATATCCCCTGGCAATGGTGCATGAAAAACTTGAGCGCAGGCATCTAAAACACCTGGATGGAACGATAATGCAAACATTGTATTTTTTTTAATGCCTCTGGGTATGCAAAAGCTTGCAAGCGCTTCACCATCATTGCACCAAATTTTTTCTACCCATTGAACACTACTTCCAACACGTATTCCGCGTTCATGCATCATTTGATAAAAAGTCAAACCTGAAAACGTATGTCTGCATTTATTTTGAAATTCCTGGATGAACGCTGATGACAATCGTTTTGTATCGTATTGTTTCTTAATAGAAAGATGACCTCTAACATGCATGTTCCATTGTTTTCCCCTGTCATCTTTGCTAAAAAATTGAAATATAATTCGATTATTGTCATCAGCATCTAGAAACAAATGAATTGTTTTCGTTTCCATCTCCGAAATAACAAGCGCTGTAAGGAATTCTATTTCTTCAACCACATACGCGGTTGTATCATACGATGTTGTCATTGCTTTACGTAGTATTTCCTGGTAATAACCGACATGGAGGATTCCATGTGTGTCTTTGAGTTCAGGAAGTTTTTGCCAGTTCAGTTGATATTGAAATTCAAATCCATTTTTATTCAGCAATGAAAAAACCTGCTTTCCTGTTAATGGATCAATAACATTAGTGTCTATTTCCAAACTTTTAGAATTTTCAGCATTTGTTTTGCCATGGATAAGATCAAAGGATAGCGTCTCAATCCAATATGATTTTCTCTCAAATGGATATGTCGGTAAAGTGACTTTTTTGGCCTTCGTGTACTGGTCAATATGATCCCATTGAATATTGATTCCTTCACAATACAATCTGGCAGGAATATGATACCAATTTATTGGTGTTTTTTCAGATTGAATCCAGGAAAGATATATGTTTTGATCATCTCCTATAAAATGTTCAGCCTTTTGAATCAATTCTGCCATTGCTCCGATTTCAATAAAAATAGTGCAACCCAACTGATTAAGTCCCTCAATTCCCTTTAGTGTTTCAACACGTGAAAAAGCCTGGTTTTGCCAGTAGGATGGAGCGGTCAATACTTTTTTGGAAAGCGACTGTCCTGATGATGCACATACAAAACGATATTTTGAGGTGTTATACGAAAACTGTGATACACTGTTTGCAAGCTTTGATTTTTTTTCATCTGAAGAAGAGGGGGCATTCTGGTTTTGTAAATTCATTTTGGAATACTCAGAAACATGTGTCAAGGCCACTTCAGGTGACATTATGCCTGAAAAGCAGGCAGCAGCATAGACGCCAATTTTTTCACCATAAACAGCTGTTGGTCGGATCCCCCATGATTCCAATAAACTACTGAGGCCATACGTTAATGCAAAGAGGCATATTGCGCTGATTTCCTGATCGTTGGTGCCTTGATGTTCATCTTCTTTATTTGCACTAAACCAACTGGAAATTGCCAGTTCCGAATCAAGATTTGTGAGTTTGTCTAAAGAATGAATGGTTTGTTTAAACAAAGGAAACTGTTGGTATAATTTCTTTCCTAAATCAAATATATGCGCTGTATTTCCATTAAAAAGAAAAGCAATTTTGGGTCGTGAACCCTCACGAATTTTTCCCTGGTATCCATTAAGGGATTCTTCTTTGTTTAAGAGTAGAGATTCTAATTGGGCAATCATTGATTTTTTATCTGAAGCGATCACTGCTGCTCTATGAGACAAATGAGTGCGCCCATTATTTGCCGTAAAACAAATATCTTCAATATGTTGTTCTTGATACTGATTTAAATGGGTGATGTATGCCTGGATCAATTGCTTTAAAGCTGAATTGCTTTTTGCTGATAAGGATAAGATATAAGAAGATTTATTTGTTTTGGTTTCCGACTTTTTTTCAGGTGGTTCAGATAATATAACATGTGCGTTTGTACCACTAAAACCAAATGCACTTATTCCAGCAATTCTTGGGCGTTTTCCAGTCTTATCCCATGATAAGGTCTCTTTGGGAACATGAATAGGAATTTTATCAAACTGAAGTCTCGGGTTAAGGGTCTTTAAATGAATATTTGGTGGAATTTCCTTATGATTTAAACATAATATTGTTTTAATAATACCTGCAATACCTGCTGCACTTTCCACATGTCCAATATTTCCTTTTACACTGCCTATGATTAATGGTGTTTTTCTCTGCGGGTCAGATGCAAAAACGTCATTAATCGCATCAATTTCAATGGGATCTCCCAGTGAAGTGCCAGTGCCATGAGCTTCCAGGTATCCGATATCCTCAGGGGACAGATGTGTATTTTTTAATGCATCTATAATCAAGTTTTTTTGAGAGGATTTACTGGGAACTGTAAGTCCGCTGGAGGGGCCATCATGATTAATTGCTCCGCCATGAACGATTGAAAGGATTTGATCCTTGTTTTTTTCAGCATCTGAAAGGCGCTTTAATATAAGCACGCCACAGCCTTCAGCGCGTCCATAACCATCGCCATCGGCATCAAAAGGTTTGCATCGGCCATCAGTTGCCAAAGCTCTCATTTGGCAAAGCGATATGATAGCAGCCGGAGATAGCATTAAGTTTACACCGCCTGCAATGGCCATATCACATTGTCCGGATTGCAGTGCATCGCAGGCATAAAGGACACTAACAAGAGATGAAGAACATGCGGTATTTATTGAAACCGATGGGCCATGAACGCCTAACATATATGATACACGCCCGGAAGCAATACAGGATGTCGTTCCTGTTCCAGTATATGGATTCATTTGATATGGATCTCTTGGAATCATGTCATATTCAGAACCTAATATGCCTACAAAAACGCCAGTTTTACTTCCTTTTAATTGTTCGATGTTTTCTCCGGCACGTTCCAATGCTTCCCAGGTGACTTCTAAAAGGAGTCGATGCTGAGGATCCATTTCTCTAGCTTCTGCTGGGGATATTTTGAAAAATCGTGCATCAAATTCTTTCACATCTTGTTTTAGAAAACCCGCCTGTTGGATATAGATTTTTCCTGGCTTAGGTTCTGGATCATAAAATTGCGTATTATCCCATCGATCAGCAGGTATATCAATGATCCCATCTCCTTTTTGCTTTAGAAAAGTGAAGAATTTTTCAGGGTTAGAACAATCACCAGGAAATCTGCACGCCATTCCGGTAACTGCAATGGGGTCATTGAGCGTTTTATGGCTGAGTTGCTTTTTTAACGTTCTGATCGTATGAAGAGAACGTTTCAGTAATGTTTCTTTGGATGGGGTTTTGTTCGATGACATCGGCGTCCTCTTTTCTATTATTGAACCCGTCCTGATACCATAAAATGACCAGGCGCAAATGATGAACCAAGTTCTCGTTCGGCAACATCTACATAACCAGCAGCTTTCATCCATGAAATACAATCTGCAGATGTATACGATTGCGTCCCTGTATTCATATAAAACAGTAATGAAACAGCATCTCGAAAGATATCCGGATGTTCTTTGGGCTCTGAAGGACTGACATCAAAAATAGTTACCGTACTATCTGGTGTAAGCACATTCTTAACTCTGCGAAGAATTGTCTGATTTTGTTCATCAGAAAAATGATGAATTACCCCGCCAATATATGCAGCATCATAGTCTTGGCCCAGATCATCTTCAAGTACATTTCCGGGTAAAAACCGAACAATGTCATCGATTCCTTCTGAACGTGCAAGTTCTTTGGATGCATTCACTGCGCCTGGAAGATCAATGACGACAGAATACATGGGCGGATGTTTTTTGCATATCAATGCACCAAATAATCCATGAGCACCGCCAATATCAATCATTTTTTTTGCAGATGTTTTTATTGGAACCGATTCAGCAACTCCCGGAGCAACAGAACGGGCAACATCTAACATCGCTTGCTGATAAATAGCCCATTTTTCAGGTGTTTCCAAATGCTTGCGATGAAGATCTGTCCCTTTGCCTGTTTTGAGAGCATCTTCAAAGCTATCTAACAGGCGCCATCGAATATAAGCATATGCCATTTGTCCTGTAAGTCTTTTTGGGCTATCAGGCAGAAGGGTATTTCGGGTCAAATCGGAAATGCAATATTGATCACCATCTTGGTGCATATAGCCTGAAGATACCAGCACGCGAAGCATCAGTTCAACACCTTTGGTATCCAGAGACAATTTTTGAGCGATTTCTTTAGCAGACATTGATTGCTTCCCAAGGGTGGAAAAGACCCCCAAACGACTGGCAGCCATTATAGAACGGGCTTGAATGAGGGGTATGGAAACATCAATGGATGGTTTAAAATCTGCAAATTCTGATTTTAACATGTCCTCTTCAGCTTGACTTTCTGGTGTCAACTGAAATTTCATAAATATTCTCCTTTATGGTTATTCTAACATGGATATTTCTAAGGCCAAAAATGTCTCCACGTCATTAATATTCATTTGCTGAATATCATCAGGCAAAGGATCTGCTGCCAGCAAATCTAATTCTTCCTCATTTAATATGTTGCCATCTTCTTCAAGCAAATGATCGTCAGAACTTAAATCCTGGTCTTGAATCAAATCATCAAAAGACATTTGTTTAAGTAAATAGCCTGATAAATCCACAATCGTAGAATAGTCAAAAAAGAGTGTATCTGAAAGCTTCAGGCCAAAAGCTTGCTCAGTAACCGAATGGAATTGGGCAATTTGAATCGATTCCATGCCCATGTCAAAAAAACCTTGATCAAAAGATGGGAGATTATCCGGATCAAATCCAAGAAGATTGCCAAGTTGTTCTTGTAGATATTCGGAGAGCATTTCTATTTGCTCCACTTCAGGCGCCTCAGCAAGTTCTATCATAAAATCCGCAGCTAAAGGCTTTTCTTTTTTGGTTTTTTGACCAGTCGATTGAAGGTCAGCTTTATCCGGTTTCGTATCCAGTATATTTTTTTCTTCTTTTTTATCAGAAGCAACATCCTTTTCTGATCCAAAAACCCAATATCGCTCTTTTGAAAAGGGGTATGTTGGTAAAGAAATTTGATTTGGAATATGTCCATTTGTATAAAGCAACGTCCAGTCAATATCCGCACCATTTGTCCAAAGTTCTGCAAGTTCATTGAACCTTTTTGCTTGAATAAGACTTACCAGGTCTGATTTACTCACTGTTTTTCGTAAATTTTTCCTCTGTGTCTGTTGATTCATTTCCGAGGTGGTACCGGTTCCTGTTTTCTCATAGCCATTTAATCTTTCAATCAAGTCAGTGAGATTTTCTGCGACAAAAGCTTTTCGAACAGCCAGGGGTTCTCTTCCTAACTGAAAACTGTAGGCAATATCTTCAATATACAGCGTATTAAAATTATTTTCTATAAATTCTTTTAGTGCTTCTACGTATTCATATAAATTGTCCTGTCTTTTTGCAGATAAAGGGATAATATATTTCTGGTTTGTATGTTTTGCAACAATACTTTCCGGGCGGCTCTTTTTTGATGGATATTCTTCTAAAATAACATGAACGTTTACACCGCCGGCACCAAAAGAGCTGATTCCAGCACGTCTTGGATATGTTTTTCCTTGAATAACAGGTTTATCCCAAGGATCATATTTTTGTTGAACATAAAAAGGCGTTGTCTCAAAATCAATATTTGGGTTCGTATTTTTCGAATGCAGCAATGTTGGCACCATTGATTTGTTTTTCATTTGTAACAAAACTTTGGATATTTGAGCGATCCCGGCAGCTGCCTCAGGGTGACCTATATTTGATTTCACAGAGCCAATTGCACAAAATTGTTTTTCATTTGTTTTTTCCTGAAAAACATCGTTTAACCCGGTTATTTCAATTGGATCACCCAAAGATGTTCCTGTTCCATGCGCTTCTATATAGCTGATTGTTCTGGGATCAATACGTGCTTTTGAAAGTGCTTTCCGTATAACATCTGATTGAGCAACAGGATTTGGAACTGTGTACCCCTGAGTTTTTCCATCATGATTGACAGCTGTACCTTTGATAATCGCATAAATGTGATCATTGTCTTTTACAGCCTTTGATAAAGGTTTCAATAATATGGCACCAACCCCTTCTCCAGGAACATATCCATCACCGCCTTCACCAAATGACCGACATCGGCCATCAGTTGCCGCAAATTGAGACATGCAAAGGGTGACATATTTCGCAGGATGTAAAGAAAGATTTACGCCACCTGCTATAGCCATATGACACTCTCCTCTTATTAAAGATTCACATGCCAAATGAATGGCATACAGAGACGAAGAACATGCTGTATCAAGACTCAAACTTGGTCCACTGAAATTCATATGATAGGATACGCGGTTCGCCACTGAAAATATTTGAGATGTCATTGGGATGATATTTCCTCTGGTCCATTCTTGGGCAGAGTAGAGCTGATATTCATTGAAGCCTACACCTGCAAAGACACCTATATTTCCACTATGGTCGAATGTATCTTTTTCAAGGCGTTTTCGTGTATATCCTGCATCTTCAAAACATGCCCAGCTTGTCTCCAAAAACAGACGTTCATGCGGATCCATAAACCGTGCAGTATTGGGAGAGATATTAAAAAAAGATGGATCAAAGATGTCAACATCTGATAAAAAACCACCCCATTTGCAATACATGTCTGGATATTGTTTGTAATCCCATCTATTCGTGGGAATTTCTGAAATACAATCTCGACTATTCTTTAAATTTTCCCAAAATGCGTCAGCTGTCTCTGCATATGGATATTTCGCACTGTGGCCTATAATGGCGATGTCGTCATTGATTAAGTATTGTTGAAATAGATCCGCATTGTTTTGTTTAAAAATGGATAGCGGAATAAATTGTTGATTCTCTTTTGATTCATCATTTATGTTGTTGATGTCATCATCGTCTGAGGAATTCATGACCTTATCGGATGTAACATCCGAAGTCTTTTCAGGAAAGTTTTGGAATAAATATTCAGAAAGTGACGTTAAATTTTTGTACTTAAAAAAAAGCGTTGAAGGAAGCTCGCCAAAATGGTTTGTCAGGTTCGTGTTGAGTTGAGAAATCATGATAGAGTCCAGTCCATAGTTTTCAAAATCATCCTCAGGGTCAATCTCATTTGGGTCTAACCTGGCAATTGCTGCCATTGTTTTGATGAGATAATCTGTAATGGCTCTTCTTGTTGATTTTTTGTTTGTTGACGCATTTGTCTTCTGGCGTTTTTGGGAATCTATTTTTTGAACCGGTGAATGACCTGGCGCATATCCAATCCAATGACGTTTTCTTTCAAAAGGGTATGATGGTAAAGGGATACGATTTGGTTTTTGGCTTGAATCGAGAAACTTCCATTGGATTGTTGCACCAGAAACCCATAATTGCGCTAATTTGTCTAAATCTCTATCTTCAGTTAAGATTCGGATAAATTCTTTTCCTGCTCTACCTTCAATAAAGACTGTTTGCGTTGAATGCGTGTTTCCCCTGTATAGATGGTCTATACCTGTCTCTCCTTGAATAAATTGCGTTAATTTTTCTGCCAGGGATTGCGTATCAGAAACGATTATTGCTAAACGTTCAGCAAGTGGTTCTCGTCCGTGTTGGAGTGTATAAGCAATTGCATCAAGGGCGTTCGAAATACTATCCTCTGAGATCAAAAAATCTCTGAGTGCTTTGGCATAGGCCTGTAAAACTGTTTCATTTGCAGCGGAAAGAACAATAATTCTTTTTTGGGGGAAATCAGAAATAACAGCGCTATGATTATTTCTTGTTTCTGATGGATCAACATATTCTTCAAGGATGAGATGTGCATTGCTTCCACCCGCACCAAATGAGCTAATCCCTGCCCGACGTGGGATATTTCTTTTTACATTATTTTCATAAACAACCGGCTGCGGCCATTGGGAAAGATGTTGTTGAACATAAAAGGGTGAATTCTCAAAATCAATATGAGGGTTTAAAGGATTGGAATGGAGTGATGGCACCAATTGTTTGTGGTTCATTTGAAGGATAACTTTTGTGAGTGCTGCAATGCCAGCAGCAGATTCCAGATGACCAATATTTGATTTGACTGAGCCTATTGGGCAATATTGTTTTTTGTGAGAAACAGATGTGTAGGCTTTTAATAATCCGGTAAATTCAATGGGATCACCCAGACTTGTTCCTGTACCATGTGTTTCAATATAACTGATTGTTTCCGGCTCAATGCCTGTTTTTTTGAATACATCTGAAATAACAGTTGCCTGTGCATTTGGATTGGGCACTGTATACCCATTCGTTTTTCCACCATGATTAATAGAACTTCCGCGAATAATCGCATAAATATGATCACCATCAGCAATTGCCTGAGAAAAAGGTTTTAACAAAACAGCGCCGACACCTTCACCAGGTACGTATCCATCACCACCTTCTCCAAAACTGCCACACTTTCCATTGCTTGAAGCAAACCTTCCCTGACATAACTGGAGATATTTTTGTGGATGAATGGATACATTCACACCACCCGCAATGGCCATCTTACTTTCTCTCATTCTAAGACTATGACAGGCCTGATGAATTGCTGTGATAGAAGAAGAACACATGGTATCCAGCGCCATGCTTGGGCCATTGAAATTAAAAAAATATGAAATTCGATTGGCAATTGATGCATATGAAGAGTTTGGCATCATTGGATAATTTGAAATAAATGCTTCGGGTCCGAACAATTGGTATTCTCCCCACATGACCCCAACAAACACACCTATTTGTTTTCCCCACAAATTGCTTTTACAATAACCGGCATTTTCTATTGTATGCCAGGCAGTTTCTAAAAAAAGTCTTTCTTGAGGATCAATCAATTCTGCTTCTCTGGGAGAAATATTAAAAAATCGGGCATCAAATCTATCCACATGATTAATAAATCCCCCCCATTTTGAGTAAATTTTACCTTGTTCATCCTTATCAGTAGAAAAAAATGGATGATAATCCCATCGGTCTTCAGGAATTTCTGATATACAATCTTTACCAGACTTGAGATTTTCCCAAAAGGCTGTGATATTATCAGCCATGGGGTAGCGCCCACTCATTCCTATTATTGCAATGGATGTTTCTGTCTTCTGATGACGATCTATTGAAACAGCGATTTTTTCAGTGGAAACAACTTGTCGATCAGGCAAGATAAATCTATGGCGATTTTGAGATGTTCCTTTTGGAGGCTCAGGCGCATTTTTGAGATGATCCTGGCCTCTATCTATTTGATGAATTAATGTATTTTTATGATGATCAATAAAATAGACTGATAATTCATGGATGGTTTGGTATTCAAAAAATAAGGTTTTTGATAGTTGTCCATATATTTTTTCCAGCTCTCGTGTGAGCTCCAACACCATAACAGAATCGATCCCATATTTTTCCAAAGGGTCATGACTGCGGATTCTTGACTCAGGAATTTTCAGTGTTTTGGCTAAAAACCGTTTTAAGTATTTTTCAGTGTTTTCTATTATGGCATTTGAGACGTCGTGATCCTTATAATCTGACTTTTGATCAGACGAATGGTTTTCAATATGCGTGTTATGGGCATTGGTCATTATATTTTCGAGGTCAAGCGTATGCTTAATTTTTTCAGTATCCCCATAAGTCACGATAAGTTGAGATTGTCCGGATTGTAAAATATATTCAAATGCACGAATACCAGTATTCGAATCCAATGATTCCAGCCCTGTATTTTTTTTGATCCATTCTTCTGTTTCTTTGTCCGGGTGCATCCCCCCTTCTTGCCACACCGGCCAGTTAATACTGATGGTCTGCCCTTTGCGTAATTCCTTTGAACGTAATTTTTCTCTTATTTCGACAAAATGATCCATAAAACTGTTTGCATAAGCATAGTCACATTGTCCGACGCTTCCAAAAACAGATGAAATAGAAGAACACATCACAAAAAAATCCAGAGGCTCATCTTTTGTGGCACGATCAATATTCAATGTTCCAAAAACTTTTGATGCCAATACGTCTGAAAAATCGGCGATATTTTTTTTCATGATGTATGCATCTCGAATGATACCTGCACAATGGATAATACCATTAATTGAATGAAACTGTTTTTTGATGAGAGATAGCAACGCGTTGACACTATCTGATTTTGAGATGTCTGCTTGAAAATAAAGCGCATTTGAGCCAAGCGTTTTTAGCTTTTGAATCAATAATTGATGATCTTTAGTTTCTTTGGATCGACCGACCAAAATCAGAGATGCGCGATAGTTTTTGGCAAGGTAAGTTGCAAAAATTTTCCCAAGACCGCCTGCACCTCCTGTTAACAAATAGACGCCTTTTTCTTTAAGCAGTATCTGATTTGAATCAATCCCTGAGTATCTATCAAACAATTGTAATCGTTTGATCTGTCTTTGATCTTTTTGATAACGAACATCCATAACATCATTGGTTTGAAACTCATTCCTGAGAACATGTATGATATTGGATTGATCGCTCATGCCAATAGATTTACACAAGAGTTCTGGTTTTTCTTGAAAAAGAGTTTTGGCAAATCCACCGATTGCGGCGTAATGCGGGTTAAATTGATTGGGCGCATCCGGATAAATATAGCAAATGTTTATGGGGGGATTGTTTTTTAATTTAATCAGTGTTTTACTTAACAGAAAGATAGAATACAGTGATTGTTCAATTTGATGTATTATTTCTTTTTCATTATACAAATCTGTATTTGAAAAAAAAGGATATTCTTGAGACCACAAGTGAACAATATATCCTGGCAATTGATTTTGTTTTTTGAGTAATTCTATCAGGCTAAAGTAGTCTTCAATTTGCAATGGATTGATGCCATAGGTATCAGGAGATACCAAATGGAAACGTTCTGCAGAGGTAATTCTGATAATTTGTCCAGTGACAGCATTATGTTTAATTAAGGCATTGCGTAAATGTTCACTATTATCAAATAAGAGCACATGATTGGTTAATGCCTTCTTTTGTATTTGATGTGGATCAACATGTTCCCATCGGTATTGCAAATATAGTGTTTTTGGGATATGCGCGATATTTTGTTGTTTTAGTTGTTTAAGACGTTTAAAACCCTCTTTTGGGGATATTTTATTACTTTCAACTAATTTTAAAATATGCTGTTTTTCATTCATTGTTTACGTATTTTTCTTTTCTTAGCCTACTATTTTTATTTTCTTGACCCATCACCAACTATGGATTATACAGAAAAAAAATTTAGTATCCTTACATACATATACCAGTTAACCTTTTTAATCCCATTAATAGTTAACGATTTTTCATAAAATATAAATCAACTATATCATAAGAGCAAGTTTTAAATGAATATCAACTATAAATTAATACCAGCCGGGGAATTTCTCATGGGAACCCCAGAAAGTCAGCCAGAATATTGTGCTGATGAATATTTACATGAGGTAAAACTTACATCTCCATTTTATATTCAAACAACCCCTGTTACGGTCAGTCAATGGCGGAAGTTTATTGAAGAAACCAATTATAAGACTGATGCAGAGGACTATGGTGCATATCATTATATAGGCGCTGGAAGTCTAAGCGATAATTTAAAAACACAAGGTTTTTCGCGCGCAGAAACTGGATGGCAAATAGATAAAAAAATTAATTGGAAAAATCCAGGTTTCTCTCAGACTGATGATCATCCTGTTACATGCATTTCATATAATGATACACAGTCATTTATATCATGGCTAAATTCAAAAGAAAATGCCGTTCACAGGCTTCCAACTGAGGCGGAATGGGAATATGCATGTCGTTCAGGTTCAATGTCGGCATATTATTTTGGAAATAGTGCAGAACAATTATCAAAATATGCATGGTTTGTAAATAATTCAGAGAAAAA
>Ga0272440_1001338_pt1 | contig 20215 bp, 18 predicted proteins | sample SSMMMBAug17_FD_192440 | JGI IMG/M metagenome (GOLD analysis project Ga0272440, IMG submission 192440) | Marine sediment archaeal communities from Little Sippewissett salt marsh, Falmouth, MA, United States - SSM-MMB-Aug17 | ecosystem: Environmental > Aquatic > Marine > Wetlands > Sediment ...
CACAATCTTCTCCATTTTTTTTACAACAGTCTAATAGTTCAGAATTTTTTTTCTGAATTTCCTCTTCAAGGTCTTCAACAGACAATGGGATCTCTTTTTTTTTGTCCATTTGGCATATATTCCTTACATATGCTGATGCTGACTAGGTTATTTGGTCATGCATTCATCAAATTAAAAAAAAGCTTCTATATACAATAGACAAAAAAAAATTAAATTTCTTACACCCCAAGATAAAAAAAATTTCAAAGAACAAAAAAATGTACGTTTTAATAGTTTATGGTGAATATATGTAATAATTTCAAGCTTACAAAATTATTATTGATATTTCAAATAAAAACAGGATATTGCAAGAACCATCGAATTACGAAAAGATTATAACAACTTGTATTTATTTAAATAAGCTCGCTCGCTTGATTTTGGAGTCAGACGATCTGCACCCAAATCAAACCTATTTGGGGACGTGCAACCCAAAAGATTCCTTATTGTTTTTTGAAAAAATAGTTTAATGCAAGTTATACTCGGACGTTTTACCATTTTCTGAAATGTCAATAAAGTACCTTTTGGGTTGCACGACCACATTTATAAATCCGAATGTTTGAGCGTAATTTAATGATAGAACTCGGAGAAAAAACTGAATCAAATCTGTGTACAAAGATGTAGATAAATTTCTTTAGTTTTCGTACATATGTGTGTTTCCAGCTTCTGTTAAGGCTTTGTCCTAAGTATGATAAATATAAATCACTTAAAACCCACTCGGAAAAAAATATAGTCCCCAAACCATAACATATAATTGGACAAACCAAAGATGCAAAATTGATCAATTTTTTGTTATACATACATGAATAAACATCCCAAGTATGTCCTAGTATATGTTAGGCAAAATTTTGGGATGTTTTATTTTTTCCACGTCCCTTAATACTATTTAGTAAAAGTTTTGTTAAAAGCATAATTATTCAAAAATCAGAATATTTTTTATTGTTAGTAGAAATAAATTCAATAAACAATTATATTATAGGAAACAGCCACTGTAGCATCTCTCTTATAAGCATGAGCATGCCATGACATGTAATTTTACATTACATAAAAATTCAATCAACAAGGACTTAATGTTATTAAATGTTTATTGATTTCTTTACTTCTAAATAAAACATAAATATTTCGATATCCTCTGGGAATTTTTCTATATATCGAGTAAATATTAAAGGCATTAATACGTTATATTGATTTATTATTTGATATACTTTAAAAACATTAATTAATGCACTTCTGCAATAAGGGTCAATTTCAAGAGAGCTGATAAAGTATTTTATAGATCTGTCATAATCTTTTCTATGAAAAGCAATCACCCCCAAATTATTATAGGACATTGCTGCATATTGATTATCATCAGTCAAAGAATTAAATTTTTTTTCTGCACTTACTAGATTTCCTTGGTTAAAATCTAATTCACCTTGTTTTAACAAATCGTTTGAAAAGGATGCATTATTAGAACCTGTTTTGCATATTATGTCAAAAATTGGTAAAAAATCATTTAGGTAATTTGAATTTTTATCGATCATATTCTTTTGCAGCAGGTATTTATAATCTATTAATGATTTATCTTGTTTATATCCATTTAAAACTTTAGCTACTACATCTGGAAACTGACTCATAAATGAATTTTTATCACTACTTTGGTTAGTTGTTAACAGATATTTTTGAATTTCTGCTCTCCCTGCCAAATAAAATGAAAATGCATTATGAACTATTGCTTCGGCTTTAGGTAACTCAATTTTATCTATATCAGCTAATTCACTTGCTAAAGAAGACTTAAAAACATTATATGAGGATTGCCAATCCGGAGCATTTATCCATTTACTTCCATCAGGTAAAAGATATCTTCTTGAATGAACTTGCCTTATCAAATATAAATGGTCTAACTGTTTGATTTTTCCTTTTACGACAGACATGCAGCAACCAAATAATTCAGTGAAAGTACCATCCTGAATATACTTATTTAATTCGTATATTTTCTGAAGTTGACTTGTACGATATACAGAAAATAAAGCAACTGAGTAGTTCTTAAGAAAACTGAGTAATCTTTCTGATGCCATATTTGACTCAATAACTGGTTGAGGGTAGTAAATTATGTTTTTGATATAGGGTTTACTCTCTTGAACAAAAAGAGTAAGGCCAAGACCATGGGCTGCAATATATTCTGAGTTTTGATCTAAAAAATATATACACTTATTTATACTGTCTGTAATAACAAAATCATCATCAGGAAGAAATACACAAAAAGGTGTTGAAACTTTATCCAACATATCAATCACAGATTCAACAGCATTTTTTCCTTCTTGCCTGAACTGAATGACCTTTAATTTTGATCTAAAAAAATTTACTGCTTCTTGAGTTTGCCTAAAATGATATTTATTGCTTGAATCTCCAATATATATCCAATGTTTATATCGAGTCTTAGCAAAATATGTTAGTTGCCGTATTAAATAATCCGATCTATCTTTAGTTGGAATAATTAAAGTGTTCATAATATATCATTTTCTTACGTTTTATTGGGTAAAATGAATAATGTGAGTGCCAATATTTTCAAATCGAACTGGCACCCTTATCAGTTTGTCCATTCTTTTCATTACAGATTTTTTTTCGTCAGGTGGTACAAAAAAAACAATAAACCCTCCACCCCCAGCTCCGCAAACTTTTCCTCCAATGGCTCCAGAGTTTATCCCATGTTCATAAATCTCGTTTATTTGATAATTTGAAATTTTTGATGTTAAGCTCTTTTTTAGAAGCCATGATTCATGAAGTAATTTGCCAAAATCGGAGAGATCATCATTTTTTCTATTTAAAATATTAATTGATTCATCAACCATTTCTTTCATCTTATGCAATTCTTTTAATTTATTAGGTGTTTGAGCTATTTGTTCTTGTGCAATATCTGATGAGAATCTCGCAAAGCCTGTAAAGTATAATAATAAAGAATCTTGAAGATGAAGTAATTTGTTTTCTGAAATTGTTACAGGTCGAACAAAAAACATTTCATTACATCCAAAATCAATTCTATTAAAACCACCAAAAGATGCTGCTACTTGATCTTGAGATCCAACATTTTCAGCAATTAATTCTTGTTCAACATGAATAGCATCAGCTGCTAATTTTCGTTTGCTAACAATATTTCCAAGTAATGCATTTAAAGCATTGAGAAATCCAACAGAAAAGGAAGAACTTGACCCAACACCAGACATAGATGGAATATCAGCGGTATAGACCATTTCGATCCCTTTCTTTATTTGCATAAACTTTAAACATTCTCTTACTGAAGGATGTTTAATTTGCTCTATTTGCAAAGGTAACTCAGTCTTTGAGTATCTTATCAAATAATTGTGCTGAAAATATGGAGGAAGATAACGGCATGTAATATAACAGTATTTGTTTATTGTAGTACTTAAAACTGAGCCCCCATATTCTTTGTAATAAATAGGATAATCAGTACCACCACCAAAAAAAGATAGTCTAAATGGAGTTCTCGTTATTATCATATTATCATACCCCTTAACAAATTATAAATAAAAATATATTTCAAACATGATTATTCTTCATTGAAAGAATATTTACTGTAAACTAAAGTTTAACCTTTTTGGTCTCTAATTGAAAGAATGGGATTGCTAATAGGCCACCAAATATTAAAATGAGGGTCATTCCATAGATAAGTAAATTGAGTTTCTTGGTTATAGTAAGTGCTTTGCTTATAATGAAACATTGCTTTTGAGCTAAGAACGAGATGAGCGTTTCCATATTTTGGTGGTACTAATATCTGTTGTTTATTTGCTTCTGATAAAACAAATGATTGCCATTTTCCAAAAAATTTCGAGTTCTTGTCACAATTGACAATAACAAGATAGAATTTTCCCATCAAGCAAGATACAAGTTTCCATGTATTGTCATCTCCATGAATTCCGCGAAGGACATGTTTATCTGATATTGATATATCATCTTGTATGAATTTAATATTAATACCATGTTCGAAATATAATTTTTCATTGTATGTTTCTATGTATTCTCCCCTATGGTCTTCAAACGTTTCGGGTAATACTATTAAAACATTATCAAGGTTCGTCTTTTTTATGGATATCATATTTAATCCCTTGTATATTTATATAGTTAGAAGTAAAGAAATGGTTCTAAATCATATTCTATTTGTTTTGCTTTGGGTATAATATCATCAATATCCCTCAAAACAGTTTGAAATACTTTTTGTTTCCACTGGGGCCATTTCTTAAAAATTGTAAATGGATCATTTTTGATATTTCCATGAAGATTAATTCTCCCTATTCCAAATACTTTATTTAAATACTCTTCAGTTATTTCTAGATTTGGACAAAGATATTTAACAATGTTATAAAAATATTCTTTGTCCTGAGTTATTTTTTCCATGGGTATATGAAGCAAGACAGGATTTCTTAAAGGAAGTAAATAATACAATAAACGACATACTGTATTGTATAGAAAAGTTATGTTTGATGGTGTTTCATATATTCTGAACTTTTCTATATAAGGGGATAGTTGATTATGATATATCATTAAAAGCCTTTGAGTATCTGTATGATCAACTCTAGCTTGCCCTGATTCTATAAGTGTAACTGGATGTCTTTGCATATTTGCACAAGCAAAAGGGATGCCATTATTCGTATTATTTAGTTTTAACAAGCCTTCAAAAGTAAAGCAATGTACATTGCCATAGTATTTTGCTTTTCCCATTGCCTCTTGAAAAACAAAATATTCAAGAAGCGACCTTCTATTTTTTGGTAGATTATTTGCTTCATAAATAAGGTTTCCATAGATCATATCTAAAGTATGTGATAAAGTTTTAGATATTTTAAGATCTTTCCAAAAATCGCCCATCGCTTTGTGCCCAAAGCTTCCATTAAGATAGATTTCTGTAGCCGGAATATTAAGAGCGCCATGCGAACATTTTATATCTGGATGTAAATCAAGAGCATTTGCTAGCCAAAAACTTGCAGTTCTTCCGGGTGATGTTATAATAAAATGTTTATGCATGCCAAAACTCCTTATACTTATTGACTATGAATAAATAAAACAACAGCGTTTAGATTCTTTTTCTATTTAGAAATATCAAATCTTTGAATTAAACAATACAATAGTATAAATGCTATTTATGCAACATAATTCAACAAAAAATGTCGGTTCATATGATACTATAGGTAGAAGATTACAGTTTTTCCTGAATATGAAATACAGAAACGATAAATCATGATACACTTGATATTGTATAATGTATTTAATAGTTTGTAGCATCAGATTGAACCAGATGCCAGTTTTTAAAATTATACAGATGAGAATATTTTGATTTTAATACTTTGATACAAAAATAAGTGTTATTTGAGCTTTCAACAAATCCAATATCTTTAATTGCTTTATAAAGTTGTTGTTGCTCATTTGCCCAAATGGTTGCATAAGTTACATTATTGAATTTAAGTTCACTAATCGCTGAAAACAATAACTTTTTATAACTATCAATATCTTTTAAATTACATTCAAAATCAACAAGATCTCCAAATGAATCTTTGTTCTTCATACTTCTATATATTTTAAAAATTAAATATTCACCAGTTGGAATTGAAACTTTGTAGTACTGTGAATCGGGATTAGCAAATCTCCAATGTCGAAACGATGAAGAGTGATCGAACATATATAGATCCTCAAATTTAAAAAATGATTTTAGATCAGTATTGCTTGATATTTTTTTACATTTGTATGCAACATTTTTGAAATAATTTTTGTTTATTTGGGTTAGCTCTAATGTAAGTCTATTTAATTTGCCAATAATTTTTAAACCCAATTTTTGCTGGCATGGAATCAATGCGTTATTATTTGCAAAAATAAATAATAAATCAAGTTTTTCAGAGTCCTTTAGCACATGTTTTGATAGCTCTGTAAAAATTCCAATATTTTTATAGTCAGGATTGACATTTATCCATGAAATTTGGCCACAATGAATGTCTGGAAGTAATAATCGTTGCTGTAAACCAAATACTCCAAGTAAATTATCATTTTCAATCGCCAATTTCAAATTTATAACAAAAGGATTATCGAAACATTGCCACTTATACCAGGAGTCGCTCCAGTTATATTTATCGTTAAATAATCTACTTACTAGTTTATGAAACAAAAATATATCTTTAATTTCTGCATTTTTAACTATCATACTAAGTCCAACAAAAGTGACAAAATACTATAGTGGTACATATTATATTATTCTTTTATTGTGTATGCGCCAGGATTTGGTGTCCAATCAAATCTTTTAAGCTTAATTTTTCCTTCAAAATATTCATCTACAGCTTTAGATTCACCTTCCCATGGCCTTATTCCATATTCATCAAAAAGAACGATTCCTCCTGGTACTACCAATGGCCAAAAGTATTCTAAACCGATTTTTGTCGGCTCATATATATCACAATCAAAATGTAGAAGTGAAATACGTATTCCAGGGTGTTCATTAACAAATTTCGGAACAGTATCTTCTATATCCCCCTTTACGAGAATAACACGTGGTTTATAAGGAATAAATCGATCCTTATCAAAAATTGAGATTGCATCTTCAAGAATATGTTCAAATATGCTAGCATCAAAACCTCCTGATTCTTTATGAACTGATTTATCCTTTTTACCATCCTTTTCATGAAAGTCTGTAAATCCAGCAAAATTGTCAAATCCAAAAACTTGTTTTTGGCGGTCAGGCATGTTTCTAATTTCCAAAAAATTAGCCCATGTCATCAATGTAGAACCTCTGTAAACACCCAACTCAACGATATCACCAGGTAAGTCAATCACTTTTTGAAATAATTCATAGTGTGCTAAAAACCGTTTTAAAAAGATTCTTCTGGTATAGATTGAGAAATTTCGTGCAATTTCATTTTTTGAAATATTGAATTTGTCAAAGTGTTGCTCTAAAAAAAATTCAATGTCATCATCTGCCCGAAAGTTTTTTCTACCATCAAATTGACGTTCTTTTTCATTCATAATATCCTCTTTCATTTTTTGTAAGCCCCATATGATTTCTATGCTAAATATATCATAATCTTTGGTTTAATTTTTTATCGTTCCACCTTCATAGTTATTTACCATCGCGTAGCACTTTCATCATATTTATGCTTGAGGGGCAAATGGTTATAATAACTTATCATAGATTCTATCGGTAATTTTCTGATAAGCTTTAAATGCGGATGACCTCCAATAATAACTCCACTCCATCGTTACGGGAATTCCAGATAAATTATTTTTATTATGATATAAATAATCAATTTGCCATGAGTTATGAGAACATATATCATGAGAGTCTTTTTCTCCGTTATTGTCAGATATATGTATTTGAAAGATTTTTTTAGAATATTTTGAAAAGAGTTCATCCAAGAAATGAAATTTATTAAAACCCAGTTTCTCAGATGCAATATTCAAATGTCCTAAATCTAATAATAAACCATAATTTGGTATATTTCTAATAAATTGTAAATACCGCATTATATCTTCAGGTGTACATATAAAAGAATATGTATCGTCCTTTTCTTTAGGGTGTAAATTTTCAATAGCTAATGTAAAATTTTTTTTTAAAATTTTTTCATTGATGAAAAGCAACATATTATAGAAGGAAACGATATTATTTTGTCGATAGTTTTCTTTAATAAAAAAATTATCTTGGATGATTGGTAATAAATCATAAAAATAACCAGGATGAAGACTGTAATAGTACCTATTTATCGATAACAATAATGTTACGGCTTTTTTTATATGAATAATTGTTTTATCTATAATAGCTTTATTGCTTGACGCTAAATTAATTACATATGGTTTAGCTTCAAAAGGAATATAGTTATGTATTAAAAAATCACAATTTTCATTAATTATATATTCTTTTAATACTGATTCAATATTGTTACAGTAAGAAATGTTTCCTGTTAACTCAATATTTCTAAATCCGGCTCCGCAAAGATATTCAATTGTTTCAGGAAGCTTTTTTTTTGTTGATAAAATTGTAGATATATAGAATTTCATTTAAAATATTCATTTATATTCTTAATTAATTTGTAAATCACTAATATATAATAAGATTATATTGATCTTAAAGAGTCAAAACGCTCATAAGCTGCATCTTGATACCTGATCAATTCATTATTCGAGACATCTGACAAATTAATGGCAACACTATCATAATAATTTAATGATTCCATCTGATTAAAATTCATGGGATCAACAAGTCCTTTTCTAACGGCTAAGTCATAGTCTCTCGTTCCGGGAAAAGGAGCAAGAATCATAAATTTAGATTGATCAGCATCAAGTTCAAAAGCAAAATCTATAGTTTCTTTTATGGTTTCATGCGTATCACCGGCCAGACCTATTATATAACTTGCTATGATAGGCAAGCCCTCTTTTTTCATCATTTTTACAGCTGTTCTAAACTGGTCTTTTGTCTCTTTTTTGCCAACTCTATTTAGAATTTTTTCATTTCCACTCTCGACGCCAATAGCTGCAAAACTACATCCTGATTTTTTAAGAGCTTTCACAAGTTCTTCTGAAATAGAGTCTGCACGTACTTGAACAGTATAATTTATAGCTAATTCATCTTCTATGATACGATTACAAATTGCTAAAGCCCTTTTTTTGTTTGCAGCAAAAGAATCGTCCCAAAACATTAGATTATTAATACCTAATTCATTCACTGTATAACGAATTTCATCCATTACATTTTCAACAGATCTCTCTCGTAACTGTCTTTTCCAGGTAACACAAGATGCACAAAAACTACAATCATAAGGACAACCCCTTCCGGAAAATATGGCTAAATGACTTCCTTTAAAATAAGCAGGATCATGGTATTCATCAAAGTTCATCAAATCCCATGCTGGAAATGGAAGTTTATCAATATCCTTTATAAAAGGGCGGGCTTTATTGATCTTTATTGTATCAGCATCTCTATAAATCAAGTTGCTTACTTTTGAAATATCTCCACCTTCTTCCAAAGTATTCAGAAGATCAAGAAGTGCTTCTTCACCTTCACCAATAATTCCATATGAAACCCCCTCATGTAAAGCTGTCATGGGAGCTCCTGTAACATGAGGTCCGCCGACAATAGTAACCACATCTGAATTCAATTGTTTGATCCTGCGGCACATTCTAACCACTGTTGGGTATCTTGGTGTAAGGGTTGTGATACAGATATATTTGGGAGTTTCTTTTAATACAACTTCAGCCATTTGTTCAGGCGAATGAATTTCCATTATTTCAAAATCAATCAGACTGCATTGGTAATCCCCCTCGGTTCTTATGTATGAAGCGAGAAGAGAAATATTGAGAGGACAACGCGTTACTCCTTGTTTTTTCCATTGCTCTGACTTTTGAAGATTTGGCGGTCTGATAAAAATAACTTTTGCTTTCGACATAGTCATTTATTCCTCAGAAATAATAGAGTATCTATTAAATAAATTTGATTTATTATCATTGTACCATCTGACTGTTTGTTCTATACCTGAGTCAAGACTGATTTGGGGTGTCCATCCAAGATTAGATTTTGCTTTTTCAATACTTGTTACACGGTACTTTTCACCGGAAGGTTTTGTTGTATCCCATATAATCGTAATCTTTTTATTCAATACTTTTTCAACCTGCTGAACAACTTTTTCAGCGATAGACTTGATTGAAACAGGCTCCCCACTTCCCACATTTAGTGAAATATTTACATTTTTTTCAGTCATTAATAACATAAAATCTGCCACATCATCTGCAAAAACAAAATCGCGAATAGTTGTGCCATCTCCCCAAATTTTCAAAGGATTTTCACCATCAAAGGCTCTATAAACGAGAGCCGGAATAATAAGGGCAGATTCCGGGTTAAAGTTATCATAAGGCCCATAAGTATTCGCGGGTCTAACAATTAAAAAATTGTCAATATCATATTGGAGCTTATATGCTTCTATTTGCATCTCTCCTATAAGTTTTGCCATTCCTCCAAATTTATCAGATGGGTGCGGAAAACCGCAAAAAGCATTTTTTTCTTCAAACACTTGAGCTGGAGGGTAAATACAGATACTACTGGCATATAAAAAACGATCGACCTGTGCTTTCCTGGCTGCTTCCATTATTTGCATATTCATCAAAATATTATTAACCAAAAAAGTAGATGCCTTTTTCTGTCCTAATCCAATGCCACCTTTAATTCCTGCAAGATGAAAGACAACGTCAATACCTTCTAAAATACTTTCACAGACTTCTTTGTTGCAAATGTCACCCTTAATAAAATCAATACTATCTTCAAATGGTGATTTTTCATCAAGGCTAACAACCCTGACATAAGCTCCGGTTTCCACTAATTTCTTAACAAGGGGGATCCCTATTAACCCTGAGCCACCAGTGACTAAAACGTTCTTTCCTTTAAAATAATTATACATATACTTTTCTAACTTTTATTATTTTGTGAATCAACATACCAATAAATGGTATTCAAGATACCTTTTTCCAAAGTAATTGCTGGTTTAAACCCTAACAATTTTTTTGATTTGTCAGTATCTACAATTCTGAATGGAATAGCAGAAAAAGAAATGGGTGATTTGTATTCAACACTAACATCTTTATGATCAGTCAAGCGTAAAATAATCGATACTAGCTCTTTAATTGAAACACCCTCTCCATAGCCAATATTTACAGGGTCACATTCTGCATGTTTTTCAAGAAGTAACAGACAGCCAGTAACGAAGTCTGAAATATGCAAAAAATCTCGAACTTCTTTGCCCGTCCCCCAAACAATAAATGGATTTTCTTTTTTCAGTGATCTATTTATTAATGCGGGAATAACATGGCATGAAGCAAGATCAAAATTATCATAGCTACCATAAACAGCTGTTGGTCGAGCCAATGCTATTTTCATATCAGATTGTTGATGAACAAACTCACCTAGTCGCTCAAGGTAGCGTCTCATCCATCCATATCCAAAATATCCTGAATAGGGAGGGTTATTCCACAGTTCTTCTTCTTTTATAGGATAATCAGCAATTGGATAAGCTGTGCTACTTCCAAAAAGAAGAAATCTCTCAACACCTTTATACCATGCACTCTGAAGCATTAAAGCTGTCAATGTAAGATTTTCAGTAATAGATGCCATCATTTTATTGACACCTATAACTGATGATCCTACTGAACCAGCCGCATGGATAACACAGTTAATTCCTTCACAAGCTCTTAGAGAATCTTCTTGTTTGTTCAGATCTGCTGGTATGGTTTCAATATTTCTGTGGGATATGATCGGTTTTCTTTTATGAACTGGAATTCGTATTTTGGCCCCTTGACTAAGTAATGCTTGAACAAAATTCGTTCCGATAAATCCGGTTCCGCCTGTTATCAGTATTTTTTTATCCTTATAAAACATTCTCTATATTCCAGGTATAGTACATTCATTTTGTTTGTGTTGTTCTATGTTTCTTTTGTAAAAGGTTTCTCAAAGATGAAATATCCAACCCAAGATTTTCACGTATTTGAGTTAATGTTCCATAACAACAGCAAAAACAATCATGCATACCATAAGAACTAATGTTCAAATTAGGAACATCGCTAATGGACTCATATAAGCCAAATGCATCTTGAACAACAACAATTTCAGTATTTCTATATTTTTCAATAAGCTCTTTATCAATTGGTTTGATCGTGTGAAAGTAGACAAGGTTAACATGCAAATCTTTTACGGCTTCATACACGTTCTGTAAAATCGGACCAGCAGTCATCACTGTCAATTTAGAATGAACATCTTTTAATACAACGCCTTTACCAAATTCAACGGACACGTCGATGTCATGAGGATGATCTGACAAACGAAAATAGGTTGCAGTATCATTGTTGTATTGAGTACGCATAAGATAATCTAACTCTTTTTTTGAGCCTGGTTGCAGCACTTCCATATTAGGAAGTAATCTTAAAATAGCCAAATCTGTGTAGCAATGATGTGTAGCACCATCCCAGGCGTAATCAAAAGAAGCGCCGCAAGAAACGATATTTATTGGAAATTGATTGTAGCAAACATCTAATTTAATTTGTTCATAACTACGTTCTGTAATAAAAGGGGCTATCGTATGAACAAAAGGAGTAAAACCTTGGGTTTTAAGCCCTGCACCTACGCTAATTAGTGTATTTTCACAAATCCCCATATTAAAAAATCTATCAGGATATTTTAACTGAAAGTCATTAAAAAGATAGACACTCACATCACCAAATATTAATAAAATCGAATCATCATCTACGGCTAAGTCCATTATTGTATTTTTAAACTGACGTCGCATTTAGCTCCTCCAAAAGCATATTTAATTGTTCATTTGTGGGAGATTTTCGATGCCATTCATATTGGTTCTCACATAATGTTTTTGAGCCATAACCTTTCACTGTATTCGCAACAATTCCTTTAGGTTTTTTTTCCTGATGATCATCACTATCAAGAATAGATCTTATTGCTCTGACATCATGCCCATCGACATCAAACACGTCACAACCGAAAGCTTTCAATTTTTCTTCGGGATTCGTAATCTGAAGACCTCTAGAATGTGACATGTTATTATCATATATGACAGTAAAATTATCTAACCCCAGATGGCTTGCAACCATAAGAGATTCCCATACAGTGCCTTCATTTGATTCACCATCCCCAATAATAGTGTAAACTTTTTGTTTCTTATTATTGAGTTTACAGCCTAAAGCAATGCCAACAGCTATACTGATTCCATGTCCAAGTGATCCTGTAGAAGCTTCAATACCAGGAATTTTAAATCGATCTGCATGGCAACCAAAATTTGATTCAAACCCGCCAAAAGATTTAACATCATCTATAGTAAAATATCCAAATTCTGCTAAAACACAATAATGGCCGAGAGCTGCATGCCCTTTACTTAAAACAACAATATCTCTTTCTTTCCATTTAGGATTTTTCGGATCATGTTTGATATAATCGTAAATTGCATAGAGTATTTCAACAACAGAAAAACACGTTGGGATATGACCATGTCCGCTGCAATGAGATACCTTTAAAATATTCTCTCTTATTTGTTTACATTCTTGTTTCATTCTATCACCACATATGAAACCCTTGAAGTCATAGGGTATCGTTGAATTTTTAAATCATTAATGCCTAACGTTTCCATCAAGGCAATTGTTTCGCCGGGGAAAATATCATCACATAGCTCATCAAAAACAAGCACACTACCTTTAAATAAGCGAGGCTTAATTTTTTCTAAAGCGATTTTGGTTGGCGTATAAATGTCAAAATCAAAAATAGCCAATGATATCAATGTTTCCGGATGTTTGAGTAAGTATTCATCAATTGTTTTTACAGCATCTCCTTGAACTAACTCAAATTTTTTCAAATGAGAAATAGGGTTTAATAATTCCTGTAATTGAAGAATCTCTTCGAGATAGTTCTCATAACCAGAAGATACAGAAAAAGATCCTTCAGAACAGTTACATTTGTTTCCATCTTTTTCAGAAATACCTTTAAAACCTTCAAATGTATCAAATCCAACAATTTTTCGATGTCGATTAAAGGGTTCAAATATACCTCTCAAAGCAGAAAGAATTGAGAGGGTTTGTCCCCAACGAACACCAAATTCAATAATTACACCATGTGTGTGTAATACTTTTTGATAAATTTCATAGAAAAACAATAAACGAGACAAATTTTTAGATGTTAAAAATAATCCGATATTAGGAAGCATTTCATCTTCTGGTAAAGGTGAAGATTTAAAAAGGTCAATAAACCTTTTTTGCGCATCCTTTTCTGAAGAATTAGACAAAACAATAGCATCAAATTTTTCTGTTTTCATTTTTTCCAGGTATCCTTATTTGTAATCCACAATTGAGTATTTTATTTAACACCTTGCTCAATGGTTAAGTAAGCGATCTTAAGTTTTTGGGTTGATTAAAGTATAACCTTCCGGGCTTATGTTCGACCGCCTGGGGTTGAAGCCGGTTGAAGCCGGGTTGAAACCCCAGGCGGTCGAACATCGTCAGTTGGACGAACTTTTTTCTACTCGAAAACTTATGACCACTTACTTATTTGAGAGTACATTTGAGGCATTTTTTATATTTTACAGTTCAGATGCCCCCTTAACAAAGTAACCATGAGGTTGAGTAGAAAAAGGCATTTTGATTATCTTGGGTCTTTCTCCAATACTGCTAAAATATTCATCAACTGCAGTACTTTCACCTTGCCATGGGATAAGTCCATACTCATCAAATACTACTAACCCACCATTTACAACTAGCGGATATAATTTTTCTAAAGCAAATTTAGTTGGTTCATATAAGTCCATATCCAAATGTAGTAATGAAATTCTCAACCCTGAATTATTTATCAAAAATTTTGGAATTGTATCCATTATATTACCCTCAATAATTCGACACCGTTCTACTCCACTAATCAAATTATCAAAGTTATGCAATTCAACTAAACGTTCTATCTCTTCCTTAACAGGTATTGAATCAAAACCACCAATTTTTTTACCATCAGAAGGATCCATCGCACCATCTTTATCATGAAAGTTGGTTAGACCTTTAAAGTGATCAAAGCCAAATACCTTTTTTCGACGGTCAGTTGTATTAAATGTTTCCATTAGTTTCGACCAGGTAAAAAAAGATGCTCCTCTGTAAACACCAAGTTCAACTATGCAACCAGGTAAATCAATAGTTTGTTTGAAAAGTTCATAGTGAGCAATAAATCGAGTTAAATGCATTCTTCTTACATAGGTTGGCCATTGTTCTAAAAGATGCTGATAGCTATGGTTAAATTGGTTTAATATGTTAGACATTTCTGTCCAATAAGAATAATCTTCTTTTCGCCTTAAACCAGCTTTTTCTCCTATTGGGGTGTCAAATTTTGTTTGATCCATTTAAACCTCCATTCTTGTTATAAAATAACAATACTATTATCTATAGTCTATTGATACGATTTTTAAACCTTTCTTGCATATGCTTTCCACTTTCGACATTGCAAAACACACCTATTTGTTTGCAAAGATCTTTTATCCTCTTAATTCTTTCAACAATTATTTTATCGTTAATTTTATCAGGCAGTTGTGACGCTGGAATGTTTTTGTTTATCATGCATTTACTTAAAAGAACATGATTTGGCTTATATTTTTGAATAAAATTAAATGTCAAAAGAAAATCTTCTTCTGTTTCACCAGGAAAGCCAATAATAATATGTGTATCAAAATTAGAAAAGTTATATTTATTCAATAGAGAAAGAACTTTTTCAATGTCTTGAGATGAATATGGTCTATTCATAGATGACAAAACTTTATTAGAATTTGATTGTATTGGAAGATTCATGTGATAAAAATAATTCTGTGCAAACATTTCTTCAACGTCATTGTAAAACTTCAAAATATGATAAGGATTCATATTAAAAAGTAAAAAACTAATGCGGGAGTCTATTGACTTGATTTTATTTAATAATTCAGGAAAAGTAATTCCTATATCATTACCGTATTCTCCTAAACTTTCACCAAACAAAGCAATTTTATAATTGTTTGCTTTGCTAATTAGACGTTTGCATTCAAATAGAATTTCATCTAGAGGATAGCTTTTGTAAGGGGGAAGCATAATTTTTTCAGAACAGTAAGTACATTCAAAAGAACATCCTTCGTTAATTACTATTTTATGAAACATATCATAAAATTGAACATTTGAATTAGGATGTTCTTGTTTATACGATTCTATGTTTTCACATAAGGCTGATTCTCCATAAGCATTTGGCATTTCCAGTAAAGAGACAGTCTCTTTAGAAAAAATTTCAGAAATTTTATTAAAATCATTTTTCCATGGTAATATTTCTCCATGATGTATCTTTGAAAGTCTTTCTGGATCAATATCAGGAAGACATCCACAGACAATAACAGATGCACCCGCTTCATTGAGTTTATTTATCATACATATTGAATTTTCGAGAACATCTTTTCGGAATGCACAAGTCCACAATAACACTTTGTCGGCATGTGTGTAATTATCAACGACTTCATGTCCGTTTCGTTTAAGATATTCTATATATTGAGCAACTTTCTGTTTGCGTTGCACACAAGAATTTATACCTTTGACATAAACTTTCATATAATAATACCCTCTATTAAAAGGTTCCAAAAAGAATAAATATAAAGAAAACTTTAGGGACGTGTAAAAAATAATTCATCCCAAAATTTTGAACGACATATACTACGGCATACTTGAAATGCTCACTAATTCTTAGTAAGAAATCAATCCATTGTGGGTTTATGATCTGTTCATGTTATGTTTTGGATCTTTTATTTTTTCCGAGTGGGTTATGTCATGAAAAACCAAAGTGGAACGATCAAATTTATTTTTTAATCATTCGTTGTAATCTTTCTTTGCTTAACTCACTACCATCGATATTACAAATTATTCCAATCTGTTGACATAGTTTATTAATTATATTTAAACGATTTATCGTAACTAACTCATCTACTTTATTTGATAAATTTGCTGAAGGTGCATTTATTGCTTCCATATATTTACTTGCTAAAAGATATTTTGGGCGCCATTGTTTTATTAAGTCAACTGTTTCTTCGAAATCTGCTTCAGTTTCTCCTGGAAATCCAATGATAATGTGAGTATCAAATAAGTCAAATTTTAATTGCCTTAAATTATTAAATATTCTTTCAACATCTTTCTTTGTATAATTTCTTTGCATCAAAGATAAAATTTTGTCTGAACCTGATTGGATTGGAATATTAAGATGTTTTATCCATCCATAATTAACAAATGAAATCATTTCGTCAAAAAAATCTATAAAATTGGAAGGATTTAAGTTGTTAAAAGCAAACTGAATTTTAGAATCTATTGATTTTAATTTATGTACTAAGCTTGGAAAATCTGTCTGTATGTCTTTTCCATACTGTCCAAGGCTATCGGCCATAAGCATAACATCATAAACACCTGTTTCGGCTATTATTTTTTTTAAAGATGAATAAAGAAGATCTCTTGCAAAACTCCTATATGGTGGAAATGCTAATCGTTCTGAGCAGTAAGAGCAATTAAAATAACAACCTTCAGAAATAACTAGCTTAATAAACTGGTCATGAAAAGTAACATCTTTATTTGGATTCTCTTCTCTAAATTTTTGTGAATCAATGCAGATTTGTTTCTCAACAAAGATAGGATTATCAAAATGATTATCTGATTGTTTTCTAAAAATATTATATAAAACAATCTTGTCTTTTTTCCATGGTGCAATAATCAGATTATCATATTCTGGAATAAGTTCTGATGCAATATCTGGAACGCAGCCAGCGACAATTATTTTTTTTTCTTTATATGTTTTACAAAAAAAATTAATCAAATTTATTGAAGCATCAAGAAAATCTTTTCTAAAACCGCACGTCCAAATAATAATATAATCTGATCCTTCAGGTTTATTATGAATAGAGTGATCGTTCGCTTTAAAAAAATTATAGTATTGCAAAATTTTTTGTTTTCGCATTACGCAGGAATTGAATTCTTTAATATATACTTTCATCGTTTATTTATAATATCTATTAGTTATATAGTTTATTTATTATTGTGGGCCACAGCACTGACAAGACAATTGCATCATGTTGATTGGTTTTCATTTTTTCCATTTCTCCTTATGTTGAACCCACCATTGGGTTGTTTTCTGAATACCATTTTCAATATTATTAACTGGGGACCAATCCAAAGAATGTTTAATCTTGTCACAATTAAGTGCTCTTACTCGAATTGTTTCAGGTTCATTTTCACTGTAATTTATATTCTTTGGATTATGATGGCTATGGCTTAATGAACTATGTACTACCTTATCCACTGTTACAGTTTTTCCATAACCAAGATTAAAGACATCGAATTTGATATTCTCATTAATCAATAATAATATCACAGCTTGAGCCATATCTTCAGAGTATATCACATCGCGCTCAACTATAGGATTGCCCCAAACTTCAAAAGGGTCGTTTCTATCGACAGCCTTTCGAATAAGTGCAGGAATAAAATTAGATACTGAAGGATCAAATTTCGCATATGGGCCATAAATGTTTGAGCATCGTGCGATAATAATTTCCATTCCGTATTTATCATGCCAAAAATGACAAATTTTTTCAGCCGAACGTTTCGCCCATCCAACGCCTCTATAAGAGGGATGTGGTTCCATATTTAAATCGATTTCATTTTCTTTGATATAACCATCAAATTCTTGATAAACTGTAGCACTTGAGAGATAAACGATTCTAGTTATGTTTTCAAAAAACATGGCCTCCAACAACAATGTGTCCATTACGAGATTATCTGTTAACTGACGATGAGGTGTTGAAATAGCCTGTCTTGCTCCTCCACTCACAGCTGCTGCCATGATAGCAACATCACAGCCCTTAACAGCTTTTATACAATCATCTTTTTTTGTTAAATCTGCTTGTATGTATGAGATTCGATCATCTTTAATAAATGGTTGTGTATGGTAATAAGTCCCCTTAATTTTTGCGTTTGGATATTTATTTAAGATATTCAGAATTATTGCTGAACCTGCCAAGCCTGTTGCTCCAGCAATAAAAATTGTTTTGTCTATTATATCTTTCATCTTGTTAAAAAAACACTTCCTTTTTCTACCCGGTTTCTCCAATAATCCAAAAGATCTTGCATAGTTGTTTCAAATGGGATTATAGGAGTCCACCCTGTATGATTTCTAAATTTTTCAGTATCTGGTATTTGAAGGTCTGCGTCTAATGGCCTTATTCTTGAACTATCAGTTTCTACTTTTATTTTATCTTTATAATGCGATATGGATATTAAATAATTTAACATTTCACCAACAGAGCATGAAAAAACTCCACCAATATTATAATATTCTCCTGGAATAGGATTCTTTGTTACTAGCAAATAATAAGCTCTAACAGCATCTCTGACATCAGTCCAGGTTCTGAGTGAGTCAAGGTTACCTGTTTTTACGACAGGTGGAATCCGATTATTTTCAATCATAGCAATTTGTTTTGCAAATGTTGATTCAGCAAAGATTTCTCCTCTTCTCGGTCCTGTATGGGTAAACATTCTGGTTACAACCACTTTTTGTCCATAAGCCTCTGCATGGAACCTCCCAATAAAATCAGTGCCTATTTTTGAAATTGAATATGGAGATGCAGGATGAAATGAACATTCTTCATTGATTGGAATATTCTCTTTTCTTACACGGCCAAAAACTTCAGAAGAAGAACAAACGTGGATAATAGGATCAATTTTTGAGCATCTTCGTATTGATTCTAATAATCTTTCTGTCCCTAAAATGTTGGTATCTAATGTTTGAATTGGAGAGATAAAACTCGTGGTGGGATAACTTTGAGCCGCTAAATGAAAAACAAAATCTGGCAAACTCTCTTCAACAGCATTTTGCAAAGAAAAAATGTCACACAAATCTCCATTAATAAAAAATAGGCGGTCTTTATTGTTAGCCCTTTCTAAAAGATGATCAACGTTATCCATTGGGCTACGCCATCGGCACATACCATATATGTCCCAATCAGTATGCTCTAGTAAATAGTCTGCCAAGTGAGAACCAACCATACCGGTTATTCCGGTAATTAAAACATTCATGTTCTTATTTCCTGAAAAAATTTGTTCGCTTGTGCATAAGATTCAGGTGTACCGATATCAATAAACGCACCCTGAGTTTGATAGCCATAAAAACGATTTCCAATCAATTTTGGAAAAACATCATATTCAAGTGAGCAAGGTAGCTTATAAGAAATGTTCTTAATCATGTCAAGATTAAATAGATAAATGCCTGCATTAATTAAACCTGAACTATTTTCCGATTGTAATTTTTCATTAAAAGCCTGTATTGTTTCGTCTTGATTTAATACTATTTGTCCATATCTTCTTGTATCTTTTAATTGTGTTAAAACAATAGATGCGCTTGCTTTTTTTTGGATATGCCATAAATAGTAGTCTTTAATATTGACATTGCAATAGGAATCTCCATTCAACACTAAGACCAAATTAGAATTTATTAATGGTAAGGCGTTAAAAAGTGCACCACCTGTTCCCAAAGGTCGAGATTCTTTTGAGTATGATATTTTCAATTGTTTATATTGATTTTTATAAATCAACTCAATCTGTTCGCTTAAATAACCGACACACAGCACAACATGATGTATATTTA
>Ga0272440_1001339_pt1 | contig 20205 bp, 13 predicted proteins | sample SSMMMBAug17_FD_192440 | JGI IMG/M metagenome (GOLD analysis project Ga0272440, IMG submission 192440) | Marine sediment archaeal communities from Little Sippewissett salt marsh, Falmouth, MA, United States - SSM-MMB-Aug17 | ecosystem: Environmental > Aquatic > Marine > Wetlands > Sediment ...
CGTATTGAGGTTTACGAGCCGTAGAGACGTAGCATGCTACGTCTCTACACGATTTTGCATGTAATTATGATCCGGTAGAAACGGGTATGTTATTTTTTTTGAATTCCTAAGGAACTCGACAGTCGTAAATTTTAGAGGCTGAATACGATATTTTTTTAACGATCTATGGTATAAGGAGAGGTCATGAGGGCATAAAAAATGAACGACCTTTTTTTCTCGTTCCCAGGCTCTGCCTGGGAACGCGTACTTGGCGGCTCTGCAGCCTATACCAATGCTTAGGCGGCAGAGCCGCCGGGCATGCATTCCCAGGCAGAGCCTGGGAACGAGAAAAGTGTTAACTGGTAAATGAAGGATGCCTAAATTTTAGAGGCTGAATACGATATTTTTTTTTACGATTTATGGCATAAGAAGGGGTCATGAGGGCGTAAAAAATGAACGACCTTCCGGTACTCTCAAGTCAAGCGTAAATGGAAACCTATGATTGTTCACCTCAGATGGAATACTCTCAATTTTACCTGGCGTATATCCCATAGGAACAAATCGCGCATTTCGTCGGCCTTGGGCTGCATTTTCGTTAACCGGAAAATCCTCATGATGTCGTCCACCCGGGTGAGACACATAATATGTGCATCCACCAACAGATCGTTGGGTCCATAAATCCAGAATATCAAATACCAGCGGTGTATGAACCGGTATTGTGGGGTGCAAGCACGATGGCGGTTGCCAGGCGCGATATCTGACACCCGCAACATAAAAGCCTTCATCGCCGGTTGGATGCAATGGGACACGTCTGCCATTACATGTAATGATATGTCTTGAATCAGTCAAGCCTTTGACTTTTACTTGAAGACGTTCTAACGAGGAATCAACATATCTGGCGGTTCCTGTTCCTGTGACTTCTTCACCCAGCACATGCCAGGGTTCAATGGCCTGCCGAAGCTCTACAGCGATATTCTGATACACAACTGTGCCAAATTCAGGAAATCTGAATTCAAAATGGGGATGAAAATGCTGCATTTTTAAGGCATATCCATTTTTATTCAAGTCGTTTAACACATCTTTAAAATCCATTTCGATGAAATGGGGTAACATAAATTGATCATTCAATCGTGTGCCCCATCTGACCAGGTTTTGTCTGTAAGGCTCTTTCCAAAACCAAGCAAGTAAGGTTCTCAATAATAGCTGTTGGGCAAGACTCATTCTTGCATGAGGCGGCATTTCAAAGGCACGAAATTCAACCAGTCCCAAGCGACCACTGCTAGAATCTGGTGAATATAATTTGTCGATACAAAATTCGGTTCTATGGGTGTTTCCGGTCACATCTACCAGAATATGTCTAAAAATTCGATCCACCAGCCAGGGCGGACAATATTGTGAATCCTGGAGCTGTCGATCCAGCTCAAGAAAGGCAAGTTCCAGTTCATAGAGGCTGTCATGTCTGGCCTCGTCAACACGCGGGCGCTGACTGGTGGGGCCAATAAACAAGCCTGAAAATAAATAGGATAAAGCCGGATGATTATTGACATAAGCAACAATACTGCGCAAGAGGTCCGGCCGGCGTAAAAAAGGACTATCAGAAGGCGTTGCGCCGCCGATAACAATATGATTCCCACCGCCTGTGCCGGTATGTCGGCCATCGACCAGGAATTTTTCTGTGCCCAATCTGTTTTCTCGGGCTTCTAAATAGAGTTCTGTTGTGATTTTAACCAGTTCATCCCAATTATTGGCCGGTTGGATGTTGACCTCAACAACGCCCGGATCGGGGGTTATTTTAAGTACATTGATTCGCGAATCATGGGGCGGGTTATATCCCTCAATAATGACTTTGAGGTTTAACTGCTTTGCGGTTCGCTCTAAAATGGCAATTAACTCCAAATAATGATCAACATCAGCCAAAGGTGGCATGAACACATAGAGTTTGCCATCACGCGGCTGAACACATAAAGCGGTTCTCACTATTTTTTCAGGGTCCAGTTTATCCGGTTCTTCATCATCGGATAAATATTGATGTTGTACGCCTTTGCTTTCCTGTTTTTGTTTGATTTCGTCCACTGATATTTGTTTTTCATCAAAGTCGGGCAGTGGCTCTCTTTTAACCATTGGATCCATTGAGTGGATCTGCGGCATTTTTGATTCTGGTATCCATGGCAGAGAATCCAGGGGCAGTCGAAGTCCAATGGGCGAATCACCAGGAATCAAAAACATGTGTTTTCCTCTAAAAGGCCATTCACCAGAAATCCAGGATCCATATTGAATGGGAAGAATAAAACCAGATGGCTCACCCAGACCTTTTTCAAAGACGCGGGCCAGTCTTTCACGTTCTTCCGGATCTTTCAGGTTTGATTCCAATGGGTTGACATTGACTGGCAGTCTTTGTTCTTTCCAAATATAATAAATAATATCTTCGTATGTGGGTTTAATGAATTTTTTTGCAACACCCAAATTATTGGCAAGGGTTTCAATAAACAGTTTTGCCTCGTTAACAGCATAGCCATAATCAATACTTTCATCGGCAATAAGGGTGTCATCATTCCAAATTGGTTTGCCATCTTTCCGCCAATAACAACTTAATGCCCATCTGGGTAAAGATTCTCCAGGATACCATTTTCCGGATCCATAATGAAGCAGTCCTCCTGGCGCCCATTTATCTTTTAGTCTTTTTAGTAAGTTATCTGAAAGCTTACGCTTGGTTGGGCCCATAGCGGCAGTATTCCATTCATCACCTTCCATGTCATCAATGGAGATAAATGTGGGTTCTCCGCCCATAGTCAAACGAACATCATTTAAGTCCAGATCTTCATCCACTTGATAGCCAATATCAAGAATTTCATGCCAGACCTCTTCAGGATAAGGACGCGTCGATCGTGGGGCTTCAAAAATACGAGTGACTTTCATTTCATGGCTAAAATCAACCTCACATTTCTCTAAAGAACCAGTAATGGGGGCGGCAGATTTGGGTTCAGGAGAACATGCCAAGGGAATATGTCCTTCTCCAGCAAATAATCCGGAGGTTGGATCTAGACCAATCCATCCGGCGCCAGGCACGTAAACTTCTGCCCAGGCATGCAAATCAGTAAAATCATTTAAAGGTCCACTGGGACCATCAATGGATTTGACATCTGATGACAGTTGAATCAGGTAACCTGAAACAAATCGGGCCGCCAACCCCAGATTTCTCAGGATATAAACAAGCAGCCAGGATGTATCTCTACAGGATCCACTTTTCAGCGAAAGGGTTTGTTCAGGCGATTGTATATTCGGCTCCATACGAATGACATATTGAATTTTTTTGTGCAAACTGTGATTCAGGTAAACGAGAAAATCGACCATTCGCAGTGGTGAGCGGTCAATGCCATCAATATATTTTTTCAATTTAGGCCCAAGTTCAGAAACCCTAAGATAGGGTTTCAAATCTTCTTTTAAAGTCGGTTCATATTCAAATGGATATTCGTCAGCATAAGATTCAACAAAAAAGTCAAATGGATTAATTACATTGAGATCAACAACCAGATCAATTTCTACTTGAAACATTTTTGTTTTTTCGAGAAAAACCAGACGTCCCAGGTAATTGCTAAAAGGATCTTGTTGCCAGTTAATAAAATGATTATCAGGGGTAATTTTTTGAGAGTAACTCAATATGTCGGTTCGACAATGTGGGGCAGGGCGAAGTCTTACAACGTGGGGATTTAGCGTTATTAAACGATCGTATAAATAGGTTGTTTTATGATATAATGCGACGTGAATTCCCATAATGTTTTCTCCTTCAATCCATTATTTTTTGTTATTCACCACTCTGACTTTGAAATTGCATGCCATTCTTGGGTGCCTTAATTTTAAAAAACGAACAATTGATGGCATCATCAACCTTATTCAGTTTTTTCTGAAAGTCATCAATAAATTCATGCATGCCCATGTTAATGACTTCGCTAATATCGGTATAATCCAGATCTGCTTTTAAGCGTCCAATATTTTTTTCTGCCGGACTCAAATTTGAATTCACCGACGAGCCTGTGATACGATGCATTGATTCCTTGACATTTCTAACACAATATCGAATCGAACGTGGAAATCGATCTTCAAATATTAAAAAATTGGAGACATTTTTGGATGAGATCCGATGAAATCGTTTTCGATACATTTCAAGGGCACTGGCAGATTTCAGTGTTGCGGCCCACTGAATACTATCAAAAGGGGTTCCAACGTAATCAATTTGCGGAAGCAGAAAGTAGTATTTCACATCCAGTATTCGCGATATTTTGTCGGCACGTTCTACCAGTAAACCCATTCTTGAAAAATGCCAGGCTTCATTATGGGTCATTGTTGAGTATAAAAGTCCTGAAAATAGATGGCCTTTGATTTTAATGGTATCAAAAAATTTATGCGGATGATCAAAAGGCAATGAAAACTTTTCAGCATCATTGATATCCAGATAAAACCGATTGATTTGTTCCCACATTTCAGATGAAATAATTTCTCGTATAGATCGTGCATTTTCTCTGGCAAACCACAGGCAACTGACAATAGAATTGGCATAATCTTTGTCAAAGGTCAGAAAACGAATGACATTTTCTCGGCTGTAATCAGAATGCTTTTTTTCAAATTCTTCGTGATCTCCAGTCACTTGAATCATGGGTTCCCATTGCTGCATCTGGTTGTAGCATTTAATATCAAGGAGTAAGTGTAAATTAACACTTAGAAAACGAGCTACATTTTCTGCTCGTTCAAGGTATCTACACATCCAGTACATAGAATTTGCGACTCGACTAAGCATTGTTTTTACCTCTGTTTTTTATTATTATCGTTCAACTATGGTTTTTTCATGGCATGTTTATTGCCCTCTCGTTCCCACTTTTCTTAGCCCCGATAGGGGCGGAATCTTTGTAGACTGGGGCGTTAGCCCCAGATCATTGACCAAGTCAGCATCTTAGCCCCGATAGGGGCGACATAAATATTGTTGATTGGTTATAAATATGTCGCCCCTATCGGGGCTTAAGAAAATGACGGGTCAATAACCTGGGGCTAACGCCCCAGTCTACAAAGATTTCGCCCCTATCGGGGCTAAGGAATTCTCAAAAAATAACATACCCATTTCTATCGAATCATTACATGCAAGATCGTGTAGAGACGTAGCATGCTACGTCTCTACGGCTAGTAGACCTCAATACGAACATTTAAAATGGGGAATTAATTTTTCGAAAGTTCCTAAGAAAATGTCCGACTTCTTGGGAATGCGCTCGATATTAATTACCGAAAAAAATATAATTCACCCTTATCGAGATGCGCTGGAGCGTGTGAACGATAAGGAAATAAACATGCCATGAAAAACCATAGTTGAACGATAATAATTGTTTATTTAATAATCAACCACCCAGGTATCCTTGCTGCCGCCGCCTTGTGATGAATTCACCACAAGCGATCCTTTTTTCAAGGCGACACGGGTTAAGCCACCCGGTAACACATAAATGTCATCACCATACAAAATGTATGGCCTGAGATCCACATGACGACCTTCAATTTGGTAGTTATCTGTAATGGTTGGCACGCGTGATAGCATCAAAGTGGGTTGTGCCATGTAATTTCTTGGATTTTCCTTGATTAGATTAGCAAATTTTTCTCTTTCTGCTTCAGATGCATGGGGACCGATCAACATCCCATACCCGCCAGATTCATTGGCTGACTTGACAACCAGCTTATCCAGGTTTTCAAGTGTATATTCTCTGTCTTTTTGATCCCAGCAGACATATGTCGGAACATTGGGAATGATGGGGTCTTCACCCATATAATATTTGATAATTTTGGGGACATATGCATAAATGACTTTATCATCAGCAACACCGGTTCCGGGTGCGTTTGCCAATGCAACCCCGCCATTTTGATAAACCTCCATTATTCCAGGAATCCCCAGAACCGAATCAGAGCGAAACACTTTGGGATCAATAAAGTCATCGTCAATGCGTCGATATAAGACATCAACTTTTTTAAACCCTTTGGTTGTTCGCATATGAACCAGACCATCAATAATGACCAGATCCTGACCTTCAACCAGTTCAACCCCCATTTGTTGTGCCAGAAATGAATGTTCAAAATATGCAGAATTATAAATACCAGGAGTTAATACGCAAATGCTTGGAGATTCGACAAAATGGGGCGCAAGATTTTCTAACATCCCCAACAGATGATTTGGATATTCATCAACGGGTCGAACATTAGAATTATAGAATACTTGAGGAAATGTTTTTTTGAGAACCTGTCTGTTTTCAAGTACATAAGAAACGCCCGATGGACACCTGAGATTATCTTCAAGCACATAAAACTGGCCATCACTATCTCTCACCAGATCCGTTCCAGTGACATGACACCAAATACCTTTTGGCGGGTTAAGGCCTTCGCATTCTTTCCGATAGGTTTTACTGCTATAAATCAGATCTTCTGGGATAACACCATCTTTAATAATTTTCTTGTCATGGTAGATGTCATTAATAAAGATGTTTAGGGCATGGATTCTTTGTTTTAAGCCACTTTCAATGGTCTGCCACTCTCGACCATCAACGATTCTGGGAATTACATCAAAAGGAAATATTTTTTCATTCCCCTCATCGCTGCCATACACAGCAAATGTAATTCCCATTTGAAACAGCATGGCCTCAGCTGCTTTTTGGCGCTGGATAAAATCTTTTTCGTCCATTGTTGATAAGGTATCTATCAGAAGCTTTGCGCCTGTTCTCACTGTGCCATCAGATTCAAATAGTTCGTCAAAAAAATTGTCTGTTCTGTAGTTATTAAAATTCATACTAACCCTTTCAAAAACTGTTTGTTGATAAAATCGTTCGGTCATAGGTGAGTTCAATTCAAGAAACTTATAACTTGACAAAATTATTTAGCATATTTTATGCCAGAAGTTTTATACTATTTAATATCAAATACTTATATTGTTTTCTGCTGAAGAATTAGTACAAAGATGTATCATTAGGAGATATTATGATACAATGATGGACTTGGATCTGACCGGATTTAGATAATTGAAGATACGTATGGCTGTTCGTATCTGAGCGAGGAAAGGCAAGCATGATACAAAATCATGATTGTGAATCCATTTGTAGAGACGCATGGCTGTGCGTCATCGAGGGAAGAAAGGTCTATTAACTCTTTGAAATTAAGAACCAAGAAATGATTGCCCTTTCTTTGTCGGTGACACACAGCCGTGCGTCTCTACATCAGACAAATTGTGCTCGAAAAAATGTTTGGATTCCTGATCTTTGTTTATTCAATTTGAAATCCTTGTGAGCATTTGTAGCAAATGAATCACTTCTGCAAGTCCAACTTTGCCATCTTTATTGACATCATCATATTCTGGTGGGGTTTCCTGAGTAATATTTTTGACAGATAGACCTTCGAAAAGATCATCCAGATCTTGAATGACAATGTCGTAATTACCTGAAGATTCAATGGAAAATGTAAGTAATAACAAAACACCGCTCTCACCTGTTTGAATTTTATGATCTTTATCAAATTCAAAGCCACCTGCTCTAAGTATTCCTGATGATACTGGCATAACCTCAAAAGTTTCATATCGATTCTTGATCAGTGCACCTTTTTCATAACTTTGAAAAGATAGAACCGCCGAGTTATAGGCAATATCAAAGCCAAATGCATGGACAGGGGAAAGAGCCTTTGCATTATTATCAGTAAGTTCGGGGTCATAATTTAGCGTAATTTCAAAAATAACCTGATTCTCAGTCTTGTTTTTTTCTTTCAATTCAAGATTTTCTGCATAAGCTTGATGAATCATTAACAAGCTTAAAAATACAATATTGATTAAAATGTTTGATATATATTTCATGGTATCTCCTTTTGGGAATGGTCTTTAGGAATACTCGAATAATAACTTCCAAATTTTAATTGTTCATTCTTTTGAACCATGATTACACTGAAGAAGATGAATAAGATGAAATAAAAACACTTTATCTTCATCTTATTCATCTTCTTCAGTGTAATCATGGTTCAAAAGAATGAACAATTATTAAACGAGAATTTATTTTTCGAGTTTTCCTTAATTAAAGCTTATTTTAAAGTTCGGGCAGGCTAACTGCCCGAACTTGTTTATGAAGCTGGTTAATGATATTTGACTAGATCTCCAGTTCCACTCGTTCTAATCTTTATCATAGTCATCTTTATCATAATCATCTTTGTCGAAATCATCTTTGTCGAAATCATCTTTATCGAAATCATCTTTATCGAAGTCATCTTTGTCGAAATCATCTTTATCGAAGTCATCTTTATCGAAATCATCTTTATCGAAATCATCTTTATCGAAATCATCTTCATAGTCATCTTTGTCGAAATCATCTTCATAGTCATCTTTGTCAAAATCATCTTCGTAGTCATCTTTGTCGAAATCATCTTTATCGTAGTCATCTTTGTCGAAGTCATCTTTATCGAAATCATCTTTATCGAAGTCATCTTTATCGAAATCATCTTTATCGTAGTCATCCTCATTTTCAAGGACAATCAGTTCAAAAAGTGTTTTATCAATCGCATCGCCATGTTCGTCAATCAGGTACAATGAAATATCGGCCCATCCATATTCTCCAAGTTCAGGTTGTAATTGAATCATCCACCCATCACTGTTTTGTTCGATGCTAATATTGCCATCGGGGATCAATTCCGGGTTGGAAGTCTTGGCAATTAATCGAGCAATGTTGTTCATAATATTTGGATATTGAATAAATATAGGTTCCAGTGTTTCATTCAGTAACATGATCTGTTCCGAAATTTCAGGAAATATTGTGTTTTCTTCACCAACAGTAATGATGGTTTCTGTCTTGTAGACATTTCCATTAACATCAGTAATCTGACAGGTCGCTACAAATTCGCCCTCTTCTTCATACACATGAGAGACAAAAGGTCCATTGGCATCAATTGTACCATCTGACTGAAAATCCCATTGGATTCGGCATTCATTTGTGGTTGCGTTGAAAAATTTGTTTCGTGAAAGAGAAAATTTGACTTCAAGGGGCGCTGGTCCACTGTCAGGTCTTGCAATTATTTTGGATTCCAGGGGCTCATTGAAATCTTCCTTGACAATAATTTTATGCTCAGCTGTTAATTCAATGTCATCACCATAGGTAATAAGCACTTTAACCCGATGTTCGCCGACTTCTTCAAATGTATGCTCAACTTCAATACCTTCAGCATCCGATTGACCATCATCGTTAAAATCCCATACAAACTCAGCATTTTGTAGTTCTTCTCTGCTTAAAAAATTGCAGGCAACATACATGTTGGATTTTAAAGGTGCAAGGCCTATGGATGGTCGTGCCACAATAAAAATTTTATCATGTACAAACGATTCTTTTTCATGAACTTTTATAACTGTTTTACCAATGGCAACTGTTCCATCCTCATAAATTCCTTTGACAACAACTGGATGCTCACCAATTTCTTTGAAAACCCATTTTGCATCTTTGCCTCTGGCATCAACTTTACCATCACCATTGAAATCCCATTCAAACTTGTTCTTTGGAAATATCGGTGGCCAATGCCAAAACCGAGTGTTTTTACCATCTTTGCCATTGCTTTCATCTTCTAGCCCAGAAAATTCAAAATCACCGGTTGGATATATTGGATCCAGATAATCATCTGCATAGAAATGAACATGCAAGGGGGCCTTGCCTTGAGATGGTCTGGCAATAATATTAATTTCACGCTCTTCATTTTCACCGGGCTCAACAACAATGCTAATTTCATCAGTGGCAGTCATGCCATCCTGATCAGTAACTCGAAGAATAGCAGTATAGGTGCCTTCTTCAAAGTAAGTGAAATGGACTTCCTGACCATCTTCGTCAAAAGTGCCATCATCCTGGAAATCCCATTCGTATTTAACGCGATTGGCATCCTGAGATTCATCATATTCAGCAGTAAACCATACTGTCAAAGGGGCCTGGCCAGATTTTGGAGATGCATCGGCATGAGCCTCTGGTGTGTGCATGCTACTATCCAGGCAGTTGGGTTGTCCCAGATAATATCGAAAAATACACAATGTATCAGCTGGTGTGGTTTCGCCATCTTTGTTGACATCGCCGCAAACGTTTTCACAATCGAGATTGCTGGATGTTGGACAGATCTGAAGATATTTTTCAAACGTATTCAAGGCATCCATTGGGGTAATTTCGCCATCAGCATTGATATCTCCATTACAACCATTTGACAAGCAGCCGGTTGAAACAGTCCATTCAGCCATATTATCTTTGAGACTTTGCAAAGATAATTGGGTTTCGGGTTCAGCATTGTTCACCTCGAATTCGGCAAACAAAACTGTACCGCTAGCATTGACATGAATACCATCATTTTGCATGCCAGCGCATCGAAGAACGCCCTCTGAAATGACATTCACGTTGAACATTTCAAAATCTTCAGTTAACGAGCCACGATCAAAGCTCTTGTATGTCAGAATCGCAGGATCAAACACCAGGTCAAAACCAAATGCACTGACATCATTGGGCGCATTATTGATGCGAACCGGAATTCGAACCAGCCCACCTGACGACCCCACTCCAGCACCAACATCCAGTTGGCCGGAATCATCTTCCACGCAAGAGTTATTTGGTTCAGTCACAGCAACAGTAATGGTTGCTTCATCCTGAGTGTATCCATCGCTCACTGAATAGCCAAAGGAGACTGTGCCAATAAAGTTTGCATCCGGCATAAATGTACATGCATTTTCAGAGTCATTGCATGTCACAGCGGCATTATCGGGTGGATTCACCGAAAATGTTAAAACATCGCCATCTAAGTCTGTTGCTTCCAACATGAAAGTAATGGCTGTGGCTACCTCAGTTGTTAAAGAAATATCTTTTGCCACTGGCGGATGATTGACAGGGGTGTAATCATCGGCAAGAACCAGAATTGCCGGAATGCCAAAATAAAGCATCGTAAAAAGACTAAAAATAATGATTGATTTTCTCATAATAAACCTCCTAAAAATTAAAATTGATTGATAAAATTTAATTGTTGCCTTTTATTTGTTATTTAAAATTGTAATTAACCCGATCGTATCAGTGTCATTGGCACCTCCTTTCATCAGTTATCTATTAGATAACTTCCGATAAAGTAAAATCAACATCCCCAAAATGGCCGTTTGAACAATCAATGAAAGCACAATGATTGTTGTAATAAATGATGGAAACGTATACACATGTTTTTGAGACACAGACACATTGTTTTGATCCGGACTGCCTGCAAAGCTTGATGATGTCTCTCGTCCCCAATTTATCTTTTGAGGCGCTTCTGGCTTCAAATCATCTGAAAGCTTTGTGGCATTCGGTAATTTTTCTGCTTGCTGTTTATGCTGTGCCATATTTTGTTTCCTGGCGACCTGTTGGTTGGAAACATTTTTTGGGGGAGTATTGCCTGCTATGATCTGTTTTTGATTTTCAAGGACTTCTTTTTCATATACTTTTTTCGGTTGACTTGAAATTCTCTTGTCATTTGTTGAATGACGACCTGATTGAATTGAAACACTGCTTTCTGATTGACTGTGTGGTAACGTTTGAATGTCACTTTCTGAAGGATGAGCGATGCTTTGATTCCCTTGATTTGAGCCGGAATTTGAGCCGGAAATAGCCTGGTTTCTTTCATTTGAATCTACAATGACTGAATCATCAGGGCTTGAATCGTCAGCATTCACATTTGTTCCCTCATCATTTGAATTATCAATGTTCTCATTTTCATTTGTGTTCTCATTTTCATTTGCATTATCCGATTGAACAATCATTTGTCCATTTTGAATGGTCCAGGTCTTGAGGTCATCCTTAAGATTTTGCAGTTTGACAGCAGCGGAATTGTCACCAATCACGTTGAACTGAATCACAACAAGACTCCCTGTGGCAGCTTTTTGAATCCTATTATCACCGCTTTCCAGTCCACCAATCCGAATGCGGCCCAGTTGAATATTATTTGCTTGAAAGAAGCTGAATCCATTTGATATTAAAGATCCACGCTTGACAGACTGAAAAGTCATGCAGGTTGGATCATAAGAAACCTCAAATCCAAAGGCATCAACAGGATCTGGGGCATTGTGAATAAAAACTGTGAAAGAAACAGAGTCGCCTTTTTGACCTGTCTGAGAATTCATTTGAAGTTGTGCGGACATTGCTTGTGATGTCCATAAAATAACGATGAATATAATGATTATTTTTTTCATTTTGTTAACCTCGTTTGCTTGGGTTTTGTACTATGATACAAACAAGGCATTTTTTTCTTTCACATGGTTTGCATTTTTTTTTGATTTATTTATTCTCCATATCAATTTTATATTGAAAAAAATAAAAAAATCAGTATGATTTCAAATTAATGAAAACAAAATTGCATTGCTGACAAAGCAAATGAACATTTATTCGTTTAATTAAAGGATATTATATTATGATCAACGATGATACCATTTTTGACATCGAAAAAAGCATGATGGATGTTTACGAAGCAGAAAAATGCATGGTGAATGGCCTTGAAAAATCAGGCAAATTATATCTTCCAATCAAGACCATGGTACGCAATATACCACAGGACCTGCGTACACGATTGGAAATAAAGGTTAACGCACCAGTTAAAAAATTACGTTCACAAGTGGAACGTCTTTTGGGGCAGCGGTTAAAAGTTTTTTCAGCGAAAAAATCAACATATATTGGAAAAAATTTGGAAAATGCTGAGATTATTTCTGATATTGTTCAGGATCACCCCGAAATTTCTTTGAAAATGGTTTGCCAAAAAGTTCCGGTGACCAAGCAGCAAACTATTGAAACAATTAATGAAATGATTCAAAATGGCATACTGATACCCCGCATCAATGATAAATTGAATATTTTTCTGACACTGAACAAACAACCAGATGAACAAACTGAGGGCAAAGATACTCCGGTTGATCCACAAAATGTTGACGAAGACCTGACCAGCACTTTTCATGAAGCTTATAAAACCATTGGAAAAGGACGAAATTTTATTCGAATTCATCGGATCAGAGAACATTTAAATTGGCCTGGCGATCAATTTGATGCGGTGATGAAATCGCTGGTGCAAAACTATCAAGTGGAGCTTCATGGTGGTGATCCATCATCCATGTCAGATGACGAAATTGCGAACTCTTTTAAAGATGAAAATGGACAACTTTTTCTGACAATTAGTTGGAGATAAATTCATGGATATTCCCAATCAATCCGTACAAATATTATGGGAAAACAATCCGTTTACATCATCGAGTGTTGGAGATCCCTGGGTAAGCCGATATCCCAATGTTCCGGATATCAATGCCCATGCGTTTCAAGGAATTTTGTCCCTCATGAACCAGAAATCTGAGAACCCGGCTTTAAACTGTGCCTGTTTAATTCTGGGGGAGGTGGGGAGTGGAAAAACCCATTTAATTGGTCAAATGTTAGAGCATAGTCGAAAAGCGGACTTTCCATTCACTTATGCCTATATTCAGCCCATAGAAGATGCCCACTCACCTTTTTTGTATTTGCTTCGTGAAACCATTGTCAACCTGTGCCATCCACTCGACCGAACAATCGGCGCGAGATCCTGGGATACCCAATTATTTCGATTGGCCAATCATATATTTAAAGAAATTGATCCGGACTATAAAGTGCCAACATCATTGAGTCCTGGAGTTACATATAGAACTGATCGCAAACGAAATCAATCTGGCAGTCTATTTCAAAAATTTCAGCACAAAATTTTGGATTTATCCGGACTTTCTCGTTTCAATACATCAGCCAACCATTCTGTAAAATATCTCAACAAGATTCATAAAAAATCCATTGATAGCATTCGACGCATCTATCCAGAAATATCCAAACGCTTTTTACAGGTCTTGATCGCATACACCGATCCGGACAAACAAGCCACAGCCATTGAATGGCTCAAAGGCAATATCCTTGATCCTGATGAAAGTGAAATGCTTCAAGTGCCGGATCGCTCTGAAAAGTCTCATTCTGCCCTGGAAAATGAAGCCCGTGAATTACTGAACTCTCTAGGGATTCTTCTGGGGCGATATCATATGCCCATGCTGGTTTGTTTTGATCGCCTGGAAAACCTGGTATCAGATGAACAAATCCAAGCTTTGGGTAAAATGATGGAATTCCTGGTGGATAAAATACAAGCTATGCTCCCTCTGGGTTGTTTTCGTGGACAGCAATGGGAGGAAAAATATCGAACCAAGCTGAATCAACATATTATATCCCGACTGGAAAACAATCAGTATGAGCTTCAGGCTTGTTCGGTCAATCAGTCAATCAAGATTGTCGAAAGTCGTCTAAATTCTGTTTTAGGAAGCACATCACCCGATTTATTTCCTTTTTCCAGGCAGGAGTTGATGGATCTATACAAGGAACGTCTGTACAATCCTCGGACAGTCATTGCCATTGCCAATGAACGACTCAGGCAGATTCTCAATAAAAAACCCCAAAGGGTTGTTACAGCCAAAGAAACCTTGATCAAGGCTTATGAAAAGAAAAAACAAGAAGTTTTTAAAGATATGGATTTCTATCCGCCCGACCGGAGCCGTCTCCGCAAAGCATTACATTTATTCATGAATATGCGCCCTTTTAAAACATCATTTGGCAGAGTCGTCTCAATTCAAAACCCCAATGATAACTCCGAACAGATCGATCTGGTGCTGACATTGCAACACCCGGATGGCAAAAAAACACCGGTTATTTTTATCGTTGACCACGAGTTACACCATATGTCTGTGACATCTCGTATACAAACCGGAATCACCTGCCTGATTGACAATTCTCCCACAAAAGTCATTTACATTCGGGATGCCCGATGCGCTTTTCCGCCCCCTCCACGTTGGAAAGAAACCAACAATAAATTACAGCGATTCAAACGACTGGGCGGGCATCTTATTTTCTTGGGGCTGGATAATGCAGCTTGGTGGTACGCATTGGCGCTACTGAGCTATGAAGTTAATGAGGGGGATATTTCAATCGTTGAGGAAAATTTTCAAACCCGCGCGGTCACCTGGCGAGAATTTGAGGATTTTGTACGTCATCAGATCAGTGGTGAATGCTATCTCGCCTTTCAGTCATTGGAGGCGGCTTTGTCTGCGCCATCGCCGGAAAAATTGTCAGTTATTGACTTTCAAAAGAAGGCGGCTTGACCTCCAATAATCCAGACATTTTTTGGATTGCTGACTTGGTGGCTTATGCAGTGGCCAATTGAGGAGATTGATTGGCTTGAGTGATTGATTCCAATTGAGATTTCAGTCCCTGCATCATCTGGTTGTACTGGTCCATGGCAATGGTTTTCATGGATTTTAATTGGTTCAGCAAGTCCATTTGGCCGATTATTTTGCCTTTTTCAATGCCTTTTTCAATGCCTTTTTCAATTCCTTCTTCAAGTCCTTCTTCTCTGCCTTCTTCTTTAGCGATCACTTCAAGACTGCTTAAAGCAAAAAATTTCATTTTACACTCCTCCTCTATTTTGTGGATTGACTTTTTATATGATGTTGCCTGCTCTCTGGGTAACATCATTATCCAATCAATAAATTGAAATAAAGCATATCTTTTTTCAGGTGAAAAACCTTTGTTATACATTGTCCGAGTTAATTAAAGTTTCCAATGCAACCGATTGTCATGATCCCCTTTCGTTTCGAGCATTTTTAGATGGGTCATGACAACTATTGCAAATGGATTACTGGATTTTGCCAAGTCATCCCATCGATCTTTGTAATCCAGCAGTTTGATAACTGGAAACTCAAAAGATTTGCGTGTGCCCCAAATTTCCGAACTATACTTTGATGGCCGCCATTCGGGGTGATCATCCACTAAAATAGCAAAGCTGGCAACCAATTTCTGGTATAGATCCTCAAGCCGATTGGAATAGGTGAACATTCGCTTTGAAAAATCCGATTGTCGTTGACCCTGGACCTCAAGATGAAATAATATCCATTTTATATCCCCAGTAAGACGATAGATCTGTACCAATTTATCAACAAATCGACGTCCAGTTTTGGAATCGCGCATAATCTGGGATAATTCTTTGTCCATAAAAACAGGTGATTTGCTCCAGTCGATATCTTCCGCAATTTCAGGCGCAAAAAATTCAACGCAATCTTTAAATAGAGAGCCTATCACATCTTTCCAGGGTGAGTCAATCTCATGTGTCAGCTTTGATAAAAGCCTTTTTTGCTCTTTTGATTTCAACGTACGAACAATGATCTCATATGAATTAACAATGAATTCGAGAAAGTCGTCAACATATAAATCATTGAAGCTGTGTATCCAGATCCATTCATTTTTTCCATAGCTTTTAGATGGCTCAATATCCGGATGCTGGATTAATCTATTGTAATCATCTTGTAAACATTTAACCCGGATTCCATTAGAATTGATCATTGCAAATGTTTTATTACAAACCTTAAAATATTCAGCCTGATTTTTTACCTCTTGATTGGTTTCTGGTAGCTGAAGACACCATGATCTAAACAATCTGATATCCATTGACATTTTCTGAAATTCCTTTTTTGTAGATGATGGTGTCTGATAACTATTTTTTCTGAATCGGATGGGTCATATTTTCTGGTATTACAGCCTGATCAAAAGCCTCAGATGTCATCAATTTCAAATCAATGGCTGCCTGTTTTAATGTAATATTGTCACTGTAGGCTTTTTTGGCGACTTTTGCCGCATTGTCATAGCCAATGATTGGATTCAAAGCAGTTACAAGCATTAAGGATTGTTCAAGATAATTCTGGATAACAGTTTTATTGGGCATGATCCCCCGGGCACAATTATTATCAAAGGATCGACAGGCATCAGCCAATAGTTGAATGGATTGTAATAAATTAAAAATAAGCAATGGTTTATAAACATTCAGCTCAAAATTTCCTGACATCCCACCAATATTGATTGCTGCATCGTTGCCCATTACCTGGGCACAAACCATTGTTAAAGCCTCGCATTGTGTTGGATTTACCTTGCCTGGCATAATGGAACTACCGGGCTCATTGGCGGGTAATAACAATTCACCGATACCACATCTTGGACCAGAACCGAGCCATCGGATATCATTTGCCATTTTATGTAATGATCCAGCCAGGGTTTTTAATGCGCCGCTGGCAAAAACAATGGCATCATGAGCGGCCAGACTTTCAAATTTATTGGGCGCGGTCTTGAAAGGAAGACCGGTGATTTGGGCAATATTCTCCGCTGCTCGAACTGCAAATTCTGGATGGGTATTCAATCCGGTACCTATAGCCGTTGCACCCAAAGCCAGATTCATCAGACCACTGAGTGCAGATTTGATGCGAACAATACTGTCATCCAGCTGCTGTACATAGCCAGAAAATTCTTGTCCCAACGTTAATGGAACAGCATCCATGAGGTGTGTTCGACCAATTTTTGTGATGGGATGAAATGCGTCGGCTTTTTCTTTCAATGTATTGCGAAGATCTGTGAGGGCTGGAATTAACTCATGCGTCATTAATTCACTGGCTGAAATATGCATGGCGGTTGGAAAGGTATCATTGGATGACTGGGAACGATTGACATCATCATTGGGATGAATTGGAAATTTGGCTCCCAGGGGGTGACCGGCAATTTCATTGGCGCGATTGGCAATCACCTCATTGGTATTCATGTTGGTCTGCGTACCGCTTCCGGTCTGCCAGACAACGAGTGGAAAATGATCATCCAGTTTGCCATCAATCACTTCATTTGCTGCTTGTTCGATTCGTTGGACTTTTTCAGTTTCAATCATTTGCAAGGATGCATTGGTAAGTGCTGCGGCTTTTTTCAAAATGCCCATAGCCCGAATGAACACACGTGGAAATCGATCATTACCAATATTAAAATTCATTAATGAACGTGCTGTCTGTGCACCATAGTAGCGATCTGTGGGAACCTTGATTTCTCCCATGCTATCACTTTCAAGACGATAGTTTTGTTTGTTTTTTTGTGTTGAATTTTCCATAATTCCATTCCAGATAGCATCATAAGGCTGAAATAGCAGCCTTATGTTGACAGCCTGATATTAGTTAGTCAAGCATTGATCTGGTTCACTTGACGTGTTAGATGAGATATTTTTCTGGCTGCTGCATTTTTATGAATGACACCTCTTTTGGATGCCTTAGCAATCACTGATTGCGCAGCTTTCAAAGCAGATGATGCTGTTTCTGCGGACTTTTCTTCAACCGCTGCCATTACTTTTTTCATGCTGCTTTTAATTCGTGTCTTGGTCTGTCTGTTTCGGAGTTGCCGAACAGTGTTTTGTCTTGCACGTTTTAGTGCAGATTTATGATTTGCCAATTTTGATTCTCCTTTTAAAATAATATTTAACCTGACCGGTTAAAATAAAATATTATATCAAATAAAAAAAAATTGTCAAGATTGTAAATGGAAAAATGGATCACAAACAAAGATTACAAATTAATGATTTCATCATAATGCGTTAAAACAATAGCCAAAATCAATTCAACCGCCCGAACCATATCATCCAGATGAATGGATTCGTTTACTGTATGAATATCTGTCATACCGGTCCCCAAAACTCCGGTAACAATGCCATTTTGATAAAAAATATTGGCATCTGAGGCCCCACCGGAATGGGCAGTATGAAGACTTCGATTTAAACAGGCTGCCGCCTTGTTGGCAATCCGGACAACCGGATGATCCTCTGAAATCCGGGTTGCTTGAAAATCTTCGTGTATCTGAATATCAATGTCCGGTAAAATACGTGCAGTTTCAGGCTCTTCGAACCTCGGACATGCATAAATGACAGACTCAAAAGTATCCATTATTTGTTGTGTTAAACATTTGAGTTTGTTGTCATCATGACTGCGCGCTTCTCCCTGAATTGTGGTCGTTTTTGGAACAATGTTGGTGCCGGCCCCGCCCTCAATCAGGCCAACATTCAACGTCGTCTCATGATCGACCCTGCCAACTGGAAGTGCAGCAATGGCCTTTGCTGCCAAATGAATACTGTTAATCCCTTTTTCCGGTTCCATGCCAGCATGTGCATCCTTGCCAGTAATTGTAATCTCAAACCGCACAGCTGATGGCGCATGAGTAATAATCGTATCCGGGTCCTTAACATCCAGCACATATCCATAAGATGCTGCAAGATGATCATATTGTAAATTTTTGGCGCCCATCAGTCCAACTTCTTCACCAACAGTAAATACCAACTCAATCGGGCCATGAGGAATATTGTTTTCCTTGATAACCCGCATGCATTCAATCAGCACAGCAATGCCACTTTTGTCATCACCACCCAGAACAGTGGTGCCATCACTTTTAAATAATCCATCACTAATAATGGGATTGACATTTTCTCCGGGTTCAACAGTATCCATATGCGCACAAAACATTAATGATGGCCCTGAAATAGTTCCAGGAAAACGCGCAATTAGATTTCCGCAGTTGCCTTCAATTTTATGAGCGGCGTTGTCAATAATTATTTCCGCACCAAGGGGAAGAAGCATCTTCTGAAGCGCCTGACACAAGCGATGCTCTTTTCTTGAAACACTATCAATTTTGACCATATCCAGAAAGCAGGTGGTCAAGCGGTCGATTTGGATGCATTTTCTTAAGATGTTGATGTTGGTCATGGATGATGCGTTATCCTTTTTTGTTTGTTTAAGGAAAACTCGAAAAATAAGTTCCCCATTAAATGAGGAATTTATTTTTCGAGTTTTCCTCAGTAGTTTTCATTTCATTAATTTAAATGTTTCAAGTTTTAAACCAATTAAACATCTTGTCAATTCTTTTCTCATTCACCCGCAGCGTGGGAATGAGAAACGAGAATTGTACATAATTGTACCTTATAAATATTTTCATGAGGAATAACATTTTACTTTAGTACTTTAGGAAAACTCAAAAAATAAGTTCCTCATTTAATAATTGTTCATTTAGTTTTTGACACTGAAAAAGATGAATAAGATGAATTTAAAGTGTTTTTTTCATCTTATTCATCTTATTCAGTGTAATCATGGTTCAAAAATTAAATGAACATTTTGGTACGCATGGGCGTATGTACAGTTTAGGGGAAGTGAATTTCATACAAGGAATGCTCGATCTTGGCAATTGCAAGAACAGCGTTGGGCTTTAGCCCATAGCCGTCAGACTAAGAGCAAACAGTTCAATTTCAACGGCTCAAGTTCCCCCCTTGAGGGGGGAATTCGAGACGTTGGTGTTGTTCTGTTTGCCTTAG
>Ga0272440_1001340_pt1 | contig 20204 bp, 12 predicted proteins | sample SSMMMBAug17_FD_192440 | JGI IMG/M metagenome (GOLD analysis project Ga0272440, IMG submission 192440) | Marine sediment archaeal communities from Little Sippewissett salt marsh, Falmouth, MA, United States - SSM-MMB-Aug17 | ecosystem: Environmental > Aquatic > Marine > Wetlands > Sediment ...
GTGATACCGATTATTAAGCCTATACATATTCCACAAACAATTTGTTTCCACTTCATATATTTATCCTTCGTTTTGATGTGATATACTTTGCCCGCAATATTTTCCATTACAATGTCTGACATTCCGGCTGAAAGTATTATGTCAACAGGCTTGTAGGAATTTACATTTTTAATGAGTGCAGTCGGAACTTCTAAAATATCGAGGGTTCTGTCCTTGAAAATACTGGCAAACCATGCAGTTACCACATCGGAATTTGCAGGATAATTCATGGCGTCTGATGTTGCTTTCTTTAGAACAAACTCGCTGAATTGTTCGACTTGCCTGTATGATGAAAAAGTGAGTATATTGATTTTGAAACTTCGTTATCTTTCTTTCAATACCTTTGAAACACTATAATTATCACTTATTTTTACATATATAATCATTGAGCTAACTGTAACAATCATGATTCCAAGGCATGTCAATAAAATGGGTTGATTTGCCTGAAAAATAAATATTATTGTTTCCCACATACTGTCTGTACTTATCTCAACAATGGCTTCACGCTGTTCTTCTATTGATTTCCATAATGATAAAATTATGTTGTCGATAAAAAATTGATGAATGAATGACTTTACAATTAACACACCAGTAAATGCGATAATAGCTGCAAAAAATATCACAATAAACATTTGTGTATTATAAATTAACAACAGTCCAAGTAGTGACCCACCCATGGCTTGAAAGATTGCAATTTCAGCTGCTTTATTTCGGATCGTGATCATCATGTCTGTTACCAGGAAAATGATAAATAGAAAGCCAAATAAAAATATCCCAATGATTCGAAACCAACTAATTAATGATTGTGTTTGTTTGGAAAATTGAATTTTTTCCTCATATCCATGAGCATTTATTCTGCATCGATCATCTATATTTTTCAATTCATTCATACCAACGGACAGATACTCTCCTAAAGCACGTACAACATTTGCTGAATGTGTATAAACAGTTCCTCTGTCATAAGGGGGGTCTTTTAATTGTGCGACAGGAACTTCCCAATCATTTTTATATTTTGTTGAAAAAGGAATTGAAAGATTGGAAAATGTCTTTTTTGTCCATTCAGACCAACCTGACTCAGTTAAAGCATAGTCATAATCTGCATATATTTCTATTTCTTTATTAGATGCTAACGCATAGTCATATATTTTATTGGAGCCATCGAAATTATTATGGTGCTGTAATATGGATTTTATTGAATTTTCTTCAACTGGTTGCTGAAATGTGATAAGAGCTTGAAAATATTTTCTATTTTCCTTACAGTGATGATTAAATGCTCGAATCTTTTCACCAAAACCCATTGTTGTAATTGCATGGTATCGATCTTTTTCAGGCATACTTTCTACAACAGCTCTTACTGGAACACATGTTACCTCTGATGTTCCGTATATGATATGCACTTCTTTATCATTTACAGAATAGCCCAAATCATCCACTAGCGTTTCCAAATCTATGATTATGCCTTCATCATCATTAGATTTAAATCGAAAATTGGCGCCATTTATGTAATTTAATCGCGGATCTGAAAAAAAAGGATCTCGATAGTCCAACCAACGGATTGTAGTCGTTAGATTTCTTCGTTCACCATTTTTTTTGACAAATTCAGGGCCAGCCTCCCATTGAGGATAAACACTACATACAGTTTGATGGTCTGAGAGGGAAAAAATATCTGATAAAAAATCAAAATACCGATCAATACTTTTTGCCTGTTGTTCTATTTGACGAATAATTTTTCGATTAAATGTTTCAATAGATTTGTTTTTTTGAATCAATATGCTGATATCATTACTGTAAGATTTAAACCTGCTTGACAGATTAGATAAATGAGACATCTCAGATATTGTCGACAATTTATGCATAAGAAATTTACAGAGTTGCTTTTTGTTTGAATAGTCTGGAATAAATTGATTGGAAAAAACGACAGGTATAGGTTGTTGATATTGATTTTGTTTGCATTTACTTTCCAGGTCACAAAGTTGCGTAGCAATCTTTTTTATCAACCATTTGCGTAAATCACCCAGTTCTATATTATTAATCGTTTCCTGCATGCTATCGTTTAAGCCAGGTTCTGTAAGGACCTGAATTTTAAATCGACGTAAAAAGGCATCGTTGTTTTTTAATTTATCAACATTATGAAACCATTGTACAAACAAATTGCCTGAAAATATTGTAAATAGCAATAATGCAAAAGCTGCAAGTGTAATCAACGAAATCGTTCTTGAACCATCAGCTTTCGAGATAATGTTTTTCCAGGACATTTTCATCAAAAAATTTAACCGATTTCGTCTTGACATTTTTTCTTTTTGTGGCGCATCAGGAAATGACGCCTTTATCTTTGTTTTATTTTTTAACTCATTTTGAATTCTTTTCTTTTCATCAACAGACCATTCTTTTTGTTTCTTTCTAATATCTAATACAACTTCACCTGAATTATTATTTTTGGATTTAAAAACAATAATTTGATCCGCATATTTAAATGCATGATTCAAATGATGCGTCACCATTACCACAGTACCACCTGTCTGCTTTTGCCATTGTTGAAGGATGTATAAAATACGCCCAGCATTTTGTGCATCCAGATTATTTGCAGGTTCATCAGCAAAAAGAACAGCAGGTGTTTGCGCAATACCTCTCAATATTCCGATACGTGTCAGTTGGCCACCAGATAGTTCATTGGCAGGTGAACCCGAGAGGTGGTCTAAGTTTAGTGACTTTAGTAATGTCTTGCAATAACTTCGAATGGTGCTTTTTGGGTAATTTCGATTCACCAAAGGCATGGCAACATTATCTATTGCATTCAAAGATTTGGATTCATAACATCTTTGAAAAATATAACCAAAAGCATCTTTTTTAATTTTAGAAAAATTTTTTGAAAAATAGTCTATTGTTTTGCCATCGTGTTCATAAAATATTTTTTGTGCCTGCTCCTTTGTGAGCTTCTCGAAACCACCTAAGATAGATACCATTGTTGATTTACCTGCACCTGATTCACCCAGCACTGCTACAAATCCAGGTCGAATTGTTACGTCTTTTTTTATTGTTAATTCCCACGCAGAGGCTTCTTTAAAAAGGGATCTTTTTTTATAAACATATTTAAAGCCTTGTTTGATCACAAAAACATTGTTATCAATTTTTGACATTCGTATTCTCCCAAAAGTATCGTTTTTGCGAAACGATATCTTTCATTTTTTTATTTAAATGGATTTTTAATAGATTAGTGGGTTTCAAAATGCCTTAATGGAATCCATGCCATACTTTCGCCGCCTTCCCGAAAAAAGTATTTATCTATTTGTTGATTCAGTTTGGAAGTATTTTCATGAACCACTTTGCCATCACCATTGATATCCCAATCATATTTTAAATTATATGTACATGGGTTATACGATTGGATGTCTATTTTTTTTATGTATTTATTCTGTATCAGCGCTCTGAATTGTTCCAATGCAATTTTGACTTCACAAAAAACCTCGGTTAATTGCTGTCCACTGAGATTTAAAAACTGACTTTTGGTATATTTCATAAAACCAGCTTTAATTGGAATGCCATTTCGTTTTTTATTACAATCCTCAAGTGAAATTTCCTGACCATTTTCCTCACATGATTGATCGCCAATTAAAATTTTTAATGATTGTTCCCACAATTCTTTTCTTTTTTTGAGCATATCTTTTGCCAAAAGTAAATCAGATAAGCTTTTGGTAATATTTTCAACATCTGTCATAGATGCCAGTATACTGATACTTAGAGGTTTTTTCTTTGGATATATCCCTTCAATATATTGTTGGAAATAATCATATTCTTTTAAATTAATATTATTGGCTCGAATTACTTTTTTGGCATAGTCAAGAATATCTTTTGAGACAATACCAGCCATTCCAGGACTTTGACCAGCAAATCCTTTTGCAATGATATTGATCTGATAATTTAGATCTACAGTATTTTGATGTATCTCGAAAAGTTGTGCCAGAATCTTGTATTGAAGATCCTTATATGATTTTAAATATAAGGAATTTTTTCTTTGTTTTACGATCGTTTTGACAGATTCGTAGAATCTTGATTGTTTTTTATTCGGGGCAACATCCACAGCAATATAACTAAATATGTGGTATCTTTCCAGTGTATTTAATACATCGTGATACGTAAAGTCACCTCGACCATTATCACCTTCATCACCTAAATGGATCACCACACGTAAGCGTTTGGGTAAGTTATCCTGACCGCGATGGAAGTTGCATTTCTGAATCCCCTGAATCAATCCCAGGTACATTGATTCTCTGAAGGAATGATCACTGTCACATGCAATTTGAGAATCAAGTGTTTTCAAAAAACGATTGATATTTCCAAGTGGATAAAAAATTGTTTCTTGTTTACAGTAGTCAATAAATACAGGGACTGTTGCTTCGCCATCTTTTTTGACAGGCTCTCGCGTCTGTTGATCGCGATAAAACATTAATCCAAAGCGGGGTTGCTCTAAGTAATTCTTTTTACATTGTTCTGATATTTGAGTGGAAATATTTTTTACAGCTTTAATTGTCGCCCTAAATGCTTTTGTCATACTCCGGCTTCCATCCATTATAAATAATACCTCTAGTCCTGTTTGAATTTTTTCAATCTTTCTTCTTAACATTAATTGTTTTGAAGGCACACGTGAAAAGATACCAATATGGTAGTTTTCTTCATCATCTTTTAAAATCGGATACCGTAATTCATTATAATCTAAACGGTCTTTGACATTTGATGATTTAAAAACTGTTGTGCCATTTTGATCCTTTAACTCAACATTTGTTCCAATAGGAAACTCACAGGCAATACGAGAATTCCAAAAAGTCGTATGTTCACGATAAATCCAACCGGTGATATTTGCGATACTTGCTGAAGTATCCAGTTGCGGCTCTACACCAAGTAGTAATAATTCTGCACTATTTAAATTTTTTGCACTTTTTGGGTAAAAGTCATATATATAAAAAACAGTCCGCGCGTTAATAAAATCTGATTTAACTTTTCCCGCATGGTCGTTATATATTTTCAGTACTTCACCACCACTTGTATCTCCCTCTTTAACCAATACTTTTTGTAATAAACCCGTATTGTTATCTTTTAAAGGGGTTGGTGATGTCAGTAAAAACTGATGAGAAACCCAACCAACAATATCTTTTCTATCTATTATGGGTGAAAAAGACCGGGTTAATAGACTCCATTTTTGCCCTTTATAGACAACGCCATAATTATTCTGTATGACAAAATAGCGTTTTCTCATTTGTAAACGTTTAAGCGGTGTGTCTGAAAATTGAAAACATTTAAAAACAGGCGCATTGTCGACACTAACCCATACATACATGGGGACATCAGATATCGGATTTTTTTGGATTTTCAAATTGTTCGCATCCGTATTCTTTGTCAAGCAAAAGGTGGCTTCACAAGGTGTTATCAAACAACAAGTCATTAGAATATTGAGACAAATGCATAATAAAGAAGTCATTTATCTGTCCTCCTGTTTTATATCAAAGTGTTTTATGGGTATCCATGCCATTTGTTCCTCACCTTCACTAAAAAAATATTTGTCTAGTAGTTTGTCATTTTTGTTGTTGTCATACGGAGCATTCACCTTTTCATCTCCATTTATATCATAATTATATTGAGGATTAAAGACGCATGGGCTGGATGATTGAAGATTAAAACTACTTATATACTTATTTTGAAGGAATGCACGGAATTGTTCGCGAGACATTTTAGCCTGACACCGAACCTGAGCCGCATGCTGAGAACTTAAATTCAGAAATTGTTGTCTTGTAAACTTCATAAAGCCTGCTTTGATCGGTATCCCTTTTCTCATTTCATTACATTCGTTCAATGGGATCGGTTGATCATCTATTTCACAGCTCTGATCACCTAAAATCATTTCAAGTGCTTTTTCCCAGGCTTGCCTTCTTTTATAATTATCATCAAACTGATTGGTCATGTCGTTTAGAAATTTTGTGATGTCCTCAATATCAGTTCTGGATACCAAAATATATTCTTTTACTTTTTCTTTATCTACCCATCCTTCATAATATTGTTGAAAAGCATCAATTTCTTCTGATTTTATACCATTTGCCTCAATAATCTTTTTTGCATATTCTAAAATTTCTGGAGAAATCACACCGATCCTGCCTTGATTACTTCCAGCAAATCCTCTGGATATAATTTGTATTTGTTTTTTTATTTTAATGGATTGACGTTGCGAAAAATTAAGTTGAGCGATTACAGTTTTTTTCATATCTGATAGTCTATCTATATGTTTGGCTTTTCCTGGCCCTGGAGACAATTTTTTTACTGACCTGGTGAACCCAATCGACTGTCCAGAATTAACAGAAATATATTTAAAAATATGATGTTTCTTGAGCGCCCGGGATACATCACGAGAAGAATAATTGCCGCTACCATTATCACCAGCATCACCAATATGAATTACAATGCGTGTGTTTTTGGGAAGCCCATCGTTACCTGTTTCAAATTGGCATTGATTTAGCCCATCAATAATTCCTTTATACATGGATTCTTCCACTGTTTTGTCAGCATCACAGGCAATATGGGAATTAAGATAACGCGTGAATCTATTAATGCTGCCCATCTGATATAAAATGGACTCATCCTTGCAATATTTTTCATTGGTTACAACATTATTGCCCTTCACTTTTTTTATAGCATCGTTGAGGGTAGCTATATCTCGATAAAACAAAAGTGCAAAACCAGGAATTTCAGTACCAGCTTCTTTTGCTTTAGCAACAAGACTGTTTGCAATTTCCCTTACAGCCGATAATGTCGCTTTAAAAACATCAGTCATGCTTCGTGTACCATCTATAACAAATAGAACTTCTAGACCGGTTTCAATATTTTTAACGCCTCGTTGTAATCCGAGTTGATCCTTATCTAAGCGCGCAAAAGCTCCAATTCGATACCGATATCCCTTGTCTTCAAAAATTGGATTTCTGAGTTCATCATATTCCAGTGGAGTTATGATTTGATTTGATTGAAAAACATCCACAACCTTACCTTCCTCATCAAAATCAATAACCTTCGGGCTTTTTCCCAGTTTAAATTCACAGGCAGTACGTGTGTCCCAAAAAGAAACCTTTGATCGGTCTACCCAACCGATTAATAAATTCGCTTTCTCGTCAATAGAATTCAACTCATTGTCTGCACAAATTAAGAGTCTTTTTGTATCATGACTATTGGGCTCTCTGGCTGATTTGGGGTAAAAATCATATACATAATAAACGGTTCTGACTTCAATGCCCTCTTGTTTGCCACTATTGTTCTTTCTAAAAAGATTTTCAGAAGGGTGGGTATAAACTCTTAGTGCTCGGGAATCATGAGAATCTGGTTCTTTAATTAATGCCTTTTGATATATGCCAGTATCTTTATGTTTTAAAGGCAAGTTATGAAGTAGCAAATAGTTATGTGATACCCAGCCCACAATCGTCTCTTTAGAAACTGTACCTGCATCACCTTGAACCAACAAGCTCCAAAACTCTCTTCCCTTTCTAACACGATAATTTTGACGAACAACTCGATATCGTTTTGTAATCTCCAAATTGTTCACAATGTTGGTATCATTTGGATTTTGAAAACAATCAAAAGCAACGGCATTATCTGTGTGGACCCATACATTCAAAGGCACATTGGTTATGTTATTTTTTTGAAAATCTAAATCATTAATATCCGTTCCCTTGGTTAAACAAAAACCTGCCATTATCTGTTTGGGAATAATTACTGTCATAAACAGGACTGTCAGCAATAATATTGTTTTTTCTTTCATAAAAACCTCCTTCTTTTTCATAAAGTATATGAGCTGCATCAATGCAATGCTATTTTTGACGCATGATTTGATTAAATTGATTTACTTTATAAATCTGATGATATGTATATCTGAAACCTTGCTGTTTTGAAATTCTTGAAAATAATTTATCATTGGGAGTTTGCTCATGTTGTTGATAGTCACAAAATTCCCAAACCACTACACTTTTTACATTTAAATCAGCAAGGCGTTTCGCAATCTTATCTGTTATTATTTCATAGTGAAAACCTCGGGTCGTTTCACCCAAAAATAAATGTAATTCCCACTGATCGGATTGATTTATTTCTTCATGATCTTCTAGCTTTTCAAGTACTTCTAATTCACTTACTCTAGGGTGTGACGAATGATAAAACTTATAATCTGGACGCAATTTTTTGACTGATAGTCCTTGTACAAGATCAAATCGTTTAAAAGGATTATTCTTTAATATATCCTTTTTAAGACGATGGGAGTGTTTAAATTTTCGTAATAGAATGGAATACCGTCCTTTCACTTCAACAAAATCATCAAAGATCATCCATTTATTCAGTTGTACTTCTGGTTGTTGAACATAATAGTAATTGGATGTAGGGTATATTGGTATTTTGTAATATGTTTTCTTTAAATTATGATCATTTGCTGTGATGGTTTCTTTTTTGTATTCTGCGATGGGAGGGGATACTTTAAATCTTTTGTTTTTGGTGAATTTAGATACTATGAAATATTTTTTTTGATACTTTTTAATCATCCATTGGTTATTTGTTAATTCTATGGGAAACTGTAATGTAGGAATAGCTTTTGTTTTTGGTAAAATCAAATCTTTTTGATATAGATCGGATAGCGTTTCCACTGATGCTTTACACCGCAAATTTTTACCACAAAGATTGAATAATAAATCTTCCTGTTCTTTATTTTTAGAATTATTGAAATGTTTGATCACATTTAACCAATCTAAAGCCATTCGCTCAGTGCTGTCATATTGCTTTGTTGATTTTGGGTAAGGTTTGAAATTAAATTCAGATTTATTATTTGAAAAAAAATGACCCTTTGAAGGAGTTATATCGCCAAGTGGTGTTATTTCTTGTCCGGTTTTCTCCCACAAACATGAAATGAAAGCGCGTTCATCACAAAAAAAGTAGTATCTATTGTTTTTTCCATAAACTGGCGAATAAACAATCAGATGATCGATGATATTTACAATAAATAAATTATGATAGGTTTTATGAATTAGGTCGTCAGTATTAAAAAAGGCATTCAGCTTTACATATCCATACTGTTCAAAAAAATAATAATAACTATTTTGATATACTATACGGTTAGGAGGTTGAAAAGATAGCTTCGCGTCAGTCAATATTTTCCGTTTTTCTCTTTTTTTCGTTGTTTTTTCTTTATTATCTGAAAAAACGTCCAAATGAGCATATCCATAATGATCAAAGGTAGTTCGTGTTGATTTGATGCTTTCAGGTTGATTCAAGACATGTGTTTTTGGGTGATAAGCGACCATTTGCATTGAAAGCAGTTCTGATTTGTGTAAAGAGACTCTTTGGTCTTGTAAAGATTGTGTTGAAGTAACAATTAATTGTTTAGAATGAAGGAGATGATACTGTTTCATGTCGTAATATCTAACTTTGACCCAAAACATATTGCGATCATTTATCAGACCTTTCTTAATCAAGCGCTTATTCCTATAATTTTTTTGAAAAACCAGTTCAGGAATAACCTGATTAAATTTTGAAATGTCTGAAGGGGTTCTATATGATTCTATAATTGAAAAATCCTGCTTCAGTCTATTATAGGCCCATATTCGCCAAATGGAACTTTTTTTAGAATATGAATACATAACAAAACCCATTTTGAAATACTTACTATCTGGTTGTTCCGAACATTTTAACATGTAAAACTGTTCATCTTCAGGCAACGTTGAAAACATTTTATCTGACTGTAACCAGGATGGTTCAGAATTCAATTTATCCTCAGAATTGACAAGAGATGTTGTAAGCATTAAGAAAAGAAATAATATTGCAACTGAATATCTTTTCATATATCCTCTCATTTAAAGTTTATCTTTGAAAATTGAAAAGGTTTATTAAAATCCTTTGAGTTGGTAATGAATTGATGCCTGGCTTTAATTTGTGTACTGTTTAATTCTGTCGCTAAACCTTTATAAAATGAACTGGAATCTGGAGAGCTATCAAACTCCCAAAAATAAATTCGAATTATATTTAATTTTTGCATATTATTTGCCATTATTTCAATTTGTCTTTTTTTACTATGATCAAAGTTGGCACCCTCTGAAGAAGCATTAATTAAAACATGCATTTCCCACATTTTTGAATTATTACTGATCTCTTCTTGGTAATCAGTGAAAGCTTTAATAAAATCTGCTCTGCTACCCGTTGTTTCATTCAGCTTTGAATTTTTCTTCTTAACCATCAGCAAACTTCCTGTAAGAGTAGATAATTTCAGATTTTTATCTTTATTTAGCAACTTTTGAAACTCGATTTTTGATCTTCGAAAGTTGTTTAAGGTTACATTATTATCATATGTATCAAATACAATCCAAAGATTGGAGGGTCTAAATTTAGTTCCATTTTTGAGTTTATTTTCTGTCAAATTAGAGTAGACAAATAATCGTTCTTCAACATTAATAGAGTCAGAAAAAATATGAAAAATATATCTGTTCTCATTAAACAATTTATATTTTACATATATAATCTTTTCTCCCCAAAATGTAGAAAAGGTATCATCTATCTTTGTATTTTTCATTTTTGGTAAAATAAGAGGGATTGTAGCTTTGTCATTCTGATAATTCTTTAGCACCCAACTTGGACCTATTTTTAAAAAATAGAATTTTTTATCTAAAATGTACTCTCCATTTGGATCTATAATCCCTGAATAATTAGTATCAGGCAATCTTGTCGCTTTTATGGAGAACCTTTTAAATTTATTAATAAATGCTTCGATATCAGTTGTGTCTTCATTAAAAAATTTATTTATTTGTGTATTGTAATCTTTCAATAATGTTAAAATGTTAGTTTTATCATTTTTCAAATTGTACAATATGGTTGATCGTAGTACATTCCTACTACGTTTTTTTGATAAATTTGAGAATTTATTTTTTTCATACGTTCCAATAAGTTCCATAGCTTCATCAAATAATAAGTATATTTGCTTATCCTTATGTTTGGAATCTGGGTTGTTAAAGTGAATATTTGAAGTGTTGTTGTCAAGTATAACTGGTGAAAAATGAATTTTCCAGATATTTTTGTTTAGAATCCCCAAATATTTGACTTTGTTTAAACTAGAAGGAATATTTCTTAAAGTGTCATTATATTTTACAAATCCTAAATTTGGATGTTCCAAAATATTTTCTTTTTTGTAAAGGGATGATAAGTGACTTTTAGTTAATTTACCAGTATGATTAGTTTCAACATTTTCTGTATTATTAAACGACTCATTAGTGCCTTTATTTTTTTGATATCCTCCACTTTCAACCATCTTCATTCCTGAAAATTCTGTTTGAGAAAATTCTTCGCTCTTATTGTTTGGAATTTCTTTCACTTCTCTAGTTCCAGCTATTTTTCTTCTTCCTAAATATTCATTTTTTAAGTCGTCACATAATCCATTTTCGACCGAAAAATAAATATTATCACTACTATCGAGACATAGGGAACTTAATTTTATTGGAGTCCTATTACCATAAGAATTCAACTCTAGTAAATTGAAATTCAATGACTTTACATCACTTATACGATCAAACATTATATCATTTAAAATACTATTGCCAAATTTTTGTTTCCCAATAATGATTGTTGTGCTTTGTAATGGTTTCAATTTATTTTCATTCTTAGATAGTATTAGAATATCGAGAAAGTTCAAGGAGTTATTAAAATGTTTCTTTTGATAAGCAAATTCTTTGCAAATAGAAAGAGAGTTTGTAATGTTTTCAGCTAAAGGAATTTGTGTTTTAATTTTCTTTTTTTGTTTAACAACTTTATCTTTATATGAATAAAATGAACTTTCCACTTTATTATAGGTATCTGGTTTACTATGTATATATTGAGATATAAGAATTAATTTCAATTTAATGAAGTATATATTGTTTTTTTTTTCTATTTTTCCTCCTTTTGATTCCTCATTACAGTTAATCCAGTAGAAATAATAGTCAGTTCTTTCAGTTCTCGGAATTATGATTTTAGGTAAATTACCATTAGCAAATAAGTAGTCTGCACCTATTACAAAAATTGCGACTAGACAACTGATTGTAATAATAATTTTATAATCTCTTTGTTCCTGTTTCATATAAAATCTCCTTTTTTACCTATTAAAGTAATATGCTATTAATAGTCAGCAAAAGAAATCTTTCGTGTCACTAAACCATAACATTTTTCATTAGTTTTCTTTGGTTCTTCTATTAAATAGTCCATTGAAAAATCAAATATGACTACAGTTTTACTATTTCTGCTAATACGTTCATTTGTCCAAAATGCTTTACCTGAAAGCATTTGTATAATTGAAGTATCGAGACTTCCATTTTGAAAGGATTCTTTTAAGTCATAGAAAAGGTTTTCAAAGCTAGCAAGTGTATTCATCATCCAATCCGTTTTTTTGGTGGCAGCAACTAGATCATAATAAGAAGATTTTCGTTTAATTTGCCAATGTTCTAATCTGACATAATCTCTGAAATTATGATCATTCATTTTTTCATATCGATTAAGACATTTTATCTCTGGGTACTCATTAAAATCAAAAACTTGAATAATAGAATTTCGGTAAGTGGAATAAGCTTTGCAGAAGTTTTGATATTCTTTAAAATATAGATTAAACGCTTTTGGATCAGATATTGAAGGAAAGCTATGCGTATTCTCATCTTTTTTTCTTCTTCTTAGTATCTGTGGATGCGTTCCTGAATAAATTTTCCAAAGATATCCTTTATTCAAATCTTCAATTTCATTTTGTTCAGGATGATATTTAAACATGTGACTTTGTGTCGTACAGTTTATTTTAAAAAAAATAGGCACTGTAAATTCAATAGAGTCACGTTCTTCTCTTGGTAACAATTTAATTTGAGGAATAGAATACTCAACTAATTCAGGAATACTCGATACTGATTTATGCTGATCCTTTATAAGCCTCTGGTTATGTATTAGCTTTTGTCCCCAATTAACATCAGGGCAAAAGTCTGGAATTTTGTTCATAACCTTACGTTCTATTCTTTCATTTATGAATTCATCAACTTTTCCAATATCATAGGAACCTTCTAGTATAACATTAGCAATAATTGGTTGTTTACGTGTCAATTCTTCATAATCCCGAATTGAATTCTCTAAATTTTGTTTGAAAGGAGCAGCATTCACTTGATAATCTTTAAATTTTTCACCTTTTTTTAATTTCGTTGGTAGTGTTTTTTTTATACTCAACTTATCTTTAAATAATATATTGATATTTTTAATTTTTAGTTCTTCTTCTTTAATCTGATTATTAATCTGATTTAATTTATATTTCTTCCTTAACTGAATAACCTGTTTTTCGCGTAAGGAACGACAGTTATCATTGACAACTTCATTTATCAATTCATTCGCTTTATTTCGTGCAGAACCTTGCAATCTGAGTATAGGAAAAGATTCTAACTTATTGTCCAAATAACTTATACTCTTTTTAATAATTTCATGTTTATTGCTACAAGTACATTTATTTATTAGATTCTGTGTGTTATTCAATTCTGAATCAAATATATCCCCGCAATCAACATCTAATTCATCATTACTTAATATGACGAACGATTCCACATTGCCATCATCAACTTGAATTGGTTCAGTAATTGAATCTTTTTCATCTTGTGAATCTACAAAATCAATTTTAAATTTTCTTAATCTACCTCGAAATTTTCCATTATTAAATGAAAGTGATGCGAAGTATTCGGGCGTAATTCTAACTGAATAGGATGTTTGAAGCGTACTATTATAAAAATCATCAATTTCGTGATATACACTTTTTATATTTTTAACTATGCCATTATCAATTAGTGTTTTTTTGGCAAGGGCATTTTCCTTAAATCGCATAAATAAAATATTATTCTTTCGAATATTTGACATTGAAACAGTGAATGTTAAGTGATAATAACTTAAAATTGCAAGTTTTTTATTATAGTATGTATTAAATGTGTCATGCTGCTGTTCTAAAGCTGTAATTCTTTTAACAGCAAATTCCCACTTATTTAAATGATTTTTAATAGAATTAATCAAATTCTTTTGCTCATTTATTTTTGCTAAACTTTTTCTGACATTTTCCAAGTATTCAAACTCTACATCTTTACTTTCACTTTGCCAGCATTTCAAATTATTATTGAATTTTCTTTCAATTTCTGCTTCAACTTGATCAAAATCTTTTCCTTTGTTTTGGGGTTTCATCATTTCACTGTCTGTTTCAAGTACATCGCTAGAATACTCACCATCAGAATTTAGGTTTGATTTGTATTTTGTTATAAAATCATCTTGAATCATTGTTATGACATCCTGTCTTGATTGATCCTTAATGGATTTCATGTTCAGGTGAACTTGTTCACAATCTTGATCATTGGGTGAAGGAATTATTGGTAATCTGTTTTTCTTTTCTGCTTTTTTAATAGTTTTTGATGAATAGCTTTCATTAATGGCTTTTAATCTTTTTTGATAGAAATTTTTACTGATTTGACCCAGCCCGTAAATTGTTTCGTCTTTGCCATCATTTTTTTTATGCGTATCCATTAAATATATTCTAGAAGGTATTATTTTATCCTCAGCTATTATTTTTATTTCATTACTTATTTTCATCTCACATTCTCTGTTCTCATAACACTGTTCTTTTTGTACAAATTTGGAAAAAATAGTCGAAGATAATTCTTCAATAAAAGCTTTTGCCAATAAAGATTGTAACATATTTCTGGATTGTTTTTCATCCAAATTTTTACAAGATGTAAATGCACTTACGTAGTAATATGTTTTTGTTTCATTTTCAGAAAGACATTGATTCGGGTCATTTGTAATCCAGCATGGTTCTTTTTTTATTTCACCATTAATTTCAGGTGCAGAGGCAGGAGGAGAAGATTCCTCTTCTTCAATATTAGATTTAATTTCAGGGACAGGGAAAATTTCGTCGGTAGCGGAAATATTTTCAATTTCTTCTTCTTCAATTGTTATATCTTCAATTATTGGTTCTTGATTTTCATTACTTAGATGCTCCGAATAACTAATAGTATTCTGACTATCATTCACCGGGTCATCCTTTTCGAAGATTTTATTTTGAAAGGTTGTGTTACATGATATAGTTAATATTATCAGACCCATCAAAAATATTTGAAATAAAATTCTTAGATTCATTTGTCCTTCCTAAATATAATACTTATTTTTTTTATTTCATTTGATATATCTAATCAACACAATGGTTATTGACTCACTGAATTGTAATTTATATATTGACTATGGTAACCATTGTATATCAGGATTAACTTGTTCTACATACGCAGGCGGTATTTCTGATCTGATTTGATCAATAATTCCATTTTTTAAAAGAATATGCCTGCTACGTGGTAATAAACAAAAGACATAGCATTCCCATTTATAGGAATCACCCGATTCATTGAGGGAAACCCAATATGGTTCATCAATATATGTATGCATATTTTTATTAACAATAACGTTTGCTTTACTGAAATGTTTTGAAACCAATCCTTCACAAAGCATTTTTCTTTTTTTACATTCTGTTACATTATTCTGAATTTCATATTTGATATTATTTAACAAAATTGTACGATATAAGGAATAGAATTGATGTGAAATTTTTTTATAATGTCTACGCGTAAGATGGTCAACTTTTCTACCTGTTTCTATTTTAATTGTAAGAAGTATATCTTTACTTTTCATATATTCAGGACAATCTGAAGGAGAAACAAGCCAGCAGGGTGTATTATTTTCAACATAAGTAAAATATTGATCTTTTGTAGTTTTTTTGGGTACATCTTGGGAAAATTCCATTGGTATTTCTGTCTTGACCAAATTGTCATCCACCGGCTCAGGATGACGCATTACATAACCGTAATACTTGTTGTAAACTTTTTTATTTATCTTTCCCAACGCCCAATGTATTGTTTTCTTTTTGTTAAAATTTTGACTCCAAAAGTCAGTTAAATCTATTGGATCGTATAATGTGTTAAACCTATCAATATTATTTGTTACATCAATAATAATAGAATGACATTTCTCCCCAAAACAATTTTGATGTATAAAATTTTTAAACAATTTTTTCGCCAATTCCATTTTCGTATTTGCCAAATAATTTTTATGCTCAATTTGATTCTGTTTTATCTTTGAGACAACAAAAATATTATTTTGAGATTTTCCCATGTACTTGGGACAGATTTCAGGTTTCTTTGATATCCAACAAGGAGTTAATAGCTTTTTTTGAATTGTTTCTTTTTTTTGAATTATTTCCTTTTTTTGAATTGTTTGTTTTTTTAGAGTTGCTTGACAGGATATCAACAAAAAAAATACAAACATAAATAGTATGTTGTAAGCCAGTTTCACCTGCATTAACATTATCCTTTTTAAAATCAAACAGTTAAACAAAATAGATACATATTGTTACTCTATCCATTGAACATCTGGATCATTCAATGGAACATATGCTTTTGGCATTCTGGAAATGATATATTGAATAGCACGAGCTTTAATTTGTTCGTGTTGATCATAAGTCAACAAACCTAATAAATAATAAGTCCATTGATCCGTTTCGTTTTTCTCCGGATGCTTATCCAGATACTCAAAGCAATTATGTATTTTTAAAAGGGATGGGTCTGAGCAAAATGTATTGAAATATTCTGAACAAGATTGTTTTTTATTATGGCACTCAGTAAGTTCTGGTTCTGTTTCAAACATTTTATTCATTTCAATTTGCAATATTCTTAGATAGTTAGCTTTCAGAGATTCTTCGATACGCATCTCTATATTAATTTGACTCTCATCATTTGTAGTTGTTTCAATTTTTCCAACAATCAAAATATCTTGACTATTCTGAAATTGTTGACAGTCTTTTGGGTTGTTATTTACCCAGCATGGTGTATCATTATCAGGTTCAACCTGATGAAAGTTAGAATTTTGCACATTATCATTAACCTGTTCCTGGCTATCAATAATATCCTGTTCATCAATTACTATATCTTCAATTTCAAAATCTTTAACTTTCAGTTCTTCCTCTATAACGTTTTCTTCCAATGGAGTATTTACTGATATTTTTTCCTCCGGTTGATGTTTTTTTTCTGACTTCTGTTGAATACTTGAACAGCTTATTAACAATAATAAATAAAAGATAAAGCTGATAAATAAAATCGGTCTGAAATATTTTTTTTGTGGTAGAATAATACGATGCATCGTAACTCCTCTTTAATCAATTATGGAAGAACGTTAAAAGCCGGTTCTCCCTTATGGTTAGATTTTATTTGTTCAATACATAGACCATATAGTATGAATCTGCCTTGTGGAGTTAAAAACCATGAATAATCAATTATTGTTTTTTCGTATCCACAGTTATTTTTTAGAGACTGTAACAGATTACTGGATGGTTTCTCTAGCTGACTGAATGGTTTTTTATCATTTTTATCAAGATAGACTTTTACAGATTTGTATTTATAACCACCTCCATATTTTTTTTTCCAATCACTAAAATTTTGTTCCCATCCTGGTTTCTTTTCAAAAGTATTTTTACTATTACTATGATTAGGCACTTCATATGGTTTAACTGTTTCTTTTTCAATATTCTTATTAATATTTTCATCAGGTTCATTCTGAGCGACATCTGGGGCTGTGCTATCGTTTTTTTTTGTTGTAATTGTTGTTTTACAATTGAAAAGACATAAAACTAGAATTAAAAGGAAAACTAATTGAAAAAAATGCTTCATATTCACCTCATACTACTATGTTTAAAATATTAAAACTCAAGGTCGATTTCTTTGATCAATTTTTTTTTATCACAATAAGTTTGAAATTGGGTCAAATCTGTTGAATCTTGTTTTAAAAAATTAAAGATTTTCGTTTTTAACCTTTGTTTGATGAAATCAAAGTTCATTGCTAATTTAACCTGAACAATTCCTTCAGGTCTTACATTTGTATCATCTAGCTTGACCCGATTATTAATCAACGCATTGATGTCTTTATGTAGTTGCTTTAGAAAATCTAGATCATTAATCCCACATAGGTAACAAATATCGTCAATCTTAATTCGCACTCTTGCAGACAAATCTTTTTTGGCTTGATTGATCGCTTTTTGTTGGGCACTAGCAATCGTAGAATGATTAATATTTTGATAAGCGAGCTGCTCGTTTTTTTTTAAAGTAGGGACATATTTAGCATCGTAATAATCCGTTTGTTTCTCAGGACTTTTGAATAATCCACAACTACAAACTAATAATGTATATAATAATATGATAATTGATCGATTAATCATATATATCCTCCGTTATAAAACTCATATATTTACCAAGAATCTAGCTAATTGAATTTTCTTTCGTTTAAAAATAAAAATGATGGTAAAAAAATTATTATCTATCCGCTATCTATATTTATGTTACGATCTGATTCCGTTTTATGATTTATTTATTTGATGCTTATAAAGCAATTTATTTCAAATGTCAAGTATTAAATATTTTATTAACATTAGTAATTTATATCTCGATTATTGGAGTTAATGAATGATAGTAAAGTAAATTATTCAAGGTTTCTTTTGTCTGCAACAAATCAGACATTAACTACGATGATCTATTGAAATAACTTCAGAAAAAATGGTAATCATACCAACTACCAACAAAAAAAATGATATCAGGGTATTCTATCCATTTCTTGTTGATTGTAATCAATTATACCATCAACTATTTCTAGTAACTTAACTGCTTTCTTATTGGTTTTAGGTAAGGTCAATACCTGGTCTAGTTTGTTATTTTGATAAACAGAAACTTGTGTGTTATCAATAGGAGCCTCTCCTGAATAATTATGAACATAAACAGAATAAGAGTTTGATCGAATTATTTTATCCATTGTTATTGTTTCTGGTCCATAGCTGTTTATGTCATCTCTGTCAAGATGAGCCTTATCTTTTACAACTTTCATATTTCTAAAAGATACATGAAAATCATTACCAACAAGATGTAAATCCAAATCTTTGGGTTTTCTTCCCCATTGAAGAACAAATCTTGCTTGGCCAGCCGGCAATCGTTTTGACATAATAAAACGTTTATCAATAACAGTTCCATTCATCACCTTTATGTTTTTTTTAAATGTGAAATACTTATTTTTTTGAGCAATTATAAAAACACTATCATCCTTAATGGATTCAAAAAACCTTGTTGGCAAAGATATATAGCCTTTTGCGTCTGTATATAAGGAATGATTAGCTATCGTAATTTTAGCTTGTGAAACAGGATTGCATGTTACAGCGTCTTTAAATGAAAAGACAATCAACTCATCCAGTTCATAAAAGGATAAGGATGCGATTTCCTGAACGTTCCAGCATTCTGAGCCAATAACTATTTGTGCTGATAGCAATAAAAAGAATGCCGCTAAAATGGTTTTAGTTAACATTTTAAATTCTCCTTACTCAACTCAATCATAAACTTTTTCAAAAAAAAAGCAAAATTAACAATAATAAATCTACCTTTATTCCATGATATATAAATATCATTTGTTCATAAGCACTAAATATGGGTACATAAATTTTTTCATTCACAAGATACTTTTTATGATTGAAGCCAAAATTATACAATATGAAATTTAGAAAATATTTATAAATAAATTTAGTTAATCTGTCAATATAAAATATATTTTTTTTATTTTTGTTACTAAGATCGTCCAACTTAACTTTGGTTTTTCCTGGCATCAAATCTGCCCTCTTGATTTGCTGCACATTTAATCCAACAAATTTGGTTATAAGCAAATGAGCATGTTTCATACCAGGAAAAACCAAAGTTGGACGATCATAACTACATAATCTATCTAAATTCTATCTTAGAAAACAACCGCTATTAATCATTTTCGTTCACCAATGAACCGCGCCCAAGCCCCACGAACCTTTGCAAAAAACCCTTTCTTTGCTCCAAAATCCTCAGCCCCCAAATATTTCAAAGCCGGCTTTTCAGTAACAACAACCTCTTCTTCCAATTCTTCCATACCAACCGCCTCATAAGCAACAACCACAACATCCTCATCCACCCATTTCACTTCATAGTCCAGTTCATCCCCTTCAAGCAAGCTATTTTCACTAAAAGCCACATATGCCCGATCCAACATTTCCGAATAATCAACGAATACCGGCACCTGAGAATCAATATGAA
>Ga0272440_1001341_pt1 | contig 20182 bp, 24 predicted proteins | sample SSMMMBAug17_FD_192440 | JGI IMG/M metagenome (GOLD analysis project Ga0272440, IMG submission 192440) | Marine sediment archaeal communities from Little Sippewissett salt marsh, Falmouth, MA, United States - SSM-MMB-Aug17 | ecosystem: Environmental > Aquatic > Marine > Wetlands > Sediment ...
CGCTTTCTGAAAAGGATCAGGCATTGGCAGAAGCGAAAAAAGCATTGGAAAGCAAACAACATGAATTTTCAGCGTATCAAGGTCAGCAGGAAAGAAAAGAAATGGAGTCATGGATTGATACGCAGGTGGCAGAAGGGAAAATTCTTCCTGCAACAAAGGAAAATGGCATGCTTGATTTTATGTGTGGCATTGGGGCGCAGGAAATTGAATTTTCTGAAGGTGGGAAGAAAAATCCGAAGACCTGGTTTATGCAGTTTGTGGAAGGGTTGCCTTCACATGGGTTGTTTCATGAAATGGGGAAACCCTCGACGCGTGAACCTGAAACATTTACAGGGATCACTGACAAATTTTAAGGAGGGAAGATGAACGGAATTAAACAAACATTTACTTACCAAGAAGAAAGTGTCCGTGCAGATGGTCACCCATGTGTCTCCATGGTTGTGGAAAAGGATGCCAGTGTTACTGCGGATATTGAAAAAGGGACGGTCCTCGCATGGAAAGGGGAAACTGTGGAATTGCATAAGGTTGGGACGAATAGTCCGCGACTTGTCGCTGAGTTCTATAGCTCCAAGGATGACACCCACGTAACCGTGGTTACGCACGGTAGTGTAAACAAAAAATTGCTGAAAATCGAAGGCGCTGCTGCGACTGAGGACTGTATTCGTACCTTGTGCAGATCCGGCGTGTTCGGGGTTTAGGTGTCCCAAAAATAACCGGAAAAAGAGAGGAAAGAAAGAAAAATGGATATAATACAAATCATAGCGAATTTATTTAACCCCAAAAACATCGCAAGGGTGATCAAGACATTGCCAAAACTGGAAACAGTGGTCTATGACGCTGTATTTAAAAACCGTCCCCAGAAAACAGAACCCTATGTAACAGCACAGGATGTGTTTGATAGTATTCAAACCGTACCGTTAATCCGAAGGGGCGGGAGCGCGATCAATGTGGCATCTGACAAACGCCTGATTCAAACAATTGAACCCTTGCAGATTCGGCCATCAGAGCCCATCTCAGCCGTGGACCTAAATAACCTGAAAATGCTGGGAGATATCAGCCGTGAAGTTTGGATGCGTGAGAAGACAGAGAAGCTCCGGCGCATCGTTCGGCGGACAATTGAAGGCATGTGCGCCCAGGCGCTTACAACGAAAATAGAATGGCCCATCTATCTGGAAGGTGGCGGGGGCTTTGAGAAATATGAGGTGGATTATACTGCTGGTGGTGAAAACCCAAAAATCACAGTGAGCCCGACCAAAAAATTTGATGCAACGGATATTACTGTTGCAGGGATATTAAAACATCTAATCGCCATGCGGAAAAAACTCACACGAACAGGCTACAGTGGCAATCTTAACATATGGGCCGGTGAGGATGCTTATGTGGCGATCTCCAAAGTGATCGAAAACTATCTGTCAACTGCGGACCGTCGTGATGTTAAGGTCGAAAACGATGGGGAATCTGTCAAGATCGGTGCCTTTAAAATAACGCTTCGGTCTGAGGAATACCGAAATCCAGAGACAAACGCTTTTGTCCCGATCATTGAATCCAAAGATATTGTTATGTTTTCATTGAGTGCAGACAATAAAAACTTTTACTGTGCTCTGGATGACTTTGATGCCAATCTTCGACCGTTGCCAATGTTTATTAAGCCAGAAAAGAGCAACGATGTGATCAAGCTGATTGCAACATCAAAGCCGCTGCCTGTCCCGGTTGTCCAGTCTTTTTGTTGGAGTACTGTTTTATGATTGTAGCAACCGATCTGCATGACAGAATACTGCCGGCCTATCTGGCAAAAGCGGAAGAAATTCAACCGGGCATTCAGGCCCGGATGATATCAGAAGCAAACAGCGAAGTCTTTGACGGCCTAGAGGATTATTCTGATCATGCACGGTTAAAACGGATTGCATCGGTGATTGCTGCTTATCGAATTGCCGGCGCGATTACAACACTCATTCAGACTGAAAGTGGCACGGAAAACCCATTTTTGTATTTACAACGTGAATATGGGTTATCGTTGAAAGAGTTGAAAGATATCCGGGAAGCGTATTCCCTGGATGAATCGCCCATGAGCGAACAACTGGACATGCTTGAGGTCCATACTGCACAAGTGACGCAGTTTGGCAATTATGAGGCGTACTTTTGATATGGCGGGGGCATCCTTTCAATTTGATATCGACACGTTGGGTTCAGCGTTCGCGAATATGATCAAGCAGGTTCAGCATACCGGTCCGATGATGTCGGAGATTGGCGAAGCACTTGTCAGCAGTTCAAAACTTCGGTTTAACCGAGAAGCCGGTCCGGATGGAGAGAAGTGGGAGCCCAGCGCGCGCGCCAAGGAAACAGGGGACTTGACGCTGACAGATTATGCGACCTTGAAGAATTCTATTAATTATGAAGCGACAAAAACGCTTCTTGCTGTTGGCAGTAACGTTGTATACGCCCATGCGCATCAGGCCGGAAGCGACGTCGGGCGTGGGCTGAAAGTCAAATTGCCTGAGCGGCCATATTTGGGATTTGATGACGACGATATGGAAGAGGTCGGAGAAATTATTAAGGATCATGTGACGTCTGGCATGTGAAAAGCCGCTTGCTAGTGCGTGCGGTTTTGAGATGAGGGGAAAAAATGAATTTTGTGATCGATAACATTAATATGATTATTCCTGTTTTTCTGATGGTTGTGTCGTTTATCGCGTATGTGATCAGCCGGAGGCGAGGGAATAAAGCGCTTGCAGAAGCGGCTTTTCAAGGGATGACATATTGTCTGCAAACAATTGTCCGGGAGCTGGATGATGAGAAAAAAGAGCTGAAGTCGTTGGGGCGGTTCGATGATTTTGCAGAGGTCAGATTGAAACACAAAGCCTTGAATGTGATTGATGATCAGATGACCTTGCCAGCGAAACACGCACTCAAAACCGTTCTCGGAATTACTGAAACCGAAATCGGTGAAATGATTGAAGAACAGGTAGAAAAAAATAAGGAGGGGAAATGCATAACTTAAGGAGGTTTGTCGTTCTGGCGGGCATCTTGTGTATGCTGCTGTTGGTTGCTTGCTCCAGACAAAAGCCGTTGCTGTATGCGGATAACCCGATATGGCTGATTAAGGCGCTGATTTTGGACGGTGAAATTGTTGAAAAGCCAGGGGCTGAACATCATCCGTGGATAGTCGCAGCTTTGGAATATAGTGGTGTCACTGGGGAAATGCTGGCAGATGAAACAAGCTGGTGTGCCAGTGCGATGAATTATATTCTCAAAGAGTGCGGCATTAATGGCACTGGCAGCGCACTTGCTGAGCATTATTTAGAATGGGGCGTTTCCGTCAAACCCAGAAAAGGCGGTATTGCTGTTTTTCGTTCGAGAGAAGGCTTTCATGTTACGATTCTGGTTGATGCGAACGTATCTTCGTTGACCAGTGGCGACCATTATAAATGCATAGGGGGTAATCAGGGTAACGCTTATAAAATAAGTTGGCAACGTGCATCCGATTTGGTTGATGTCAGGTGGCCAGGAAAGGGAGACAAAATGCGCGAACAAGCACGTGGGTGGATAGAAGAAGCCGCGCACGCGGCCGGCATTACCAGTGTGATCGACTCGGATGAAAATGACAAAAACTCATTACTGCTGCCTTTGCCGCGCGTGTCTTTTGAGGTGATGCCGACCACGATCAAACGTCAATCGAAACGGTTTCGGTGTGAAGCTGTGAATACGGTTGTTCAGTTGCGGCATGAAGTCAAACTTAATACACGCAATACGATCCGTGTTTCTGATGCAGAAGCGGGCAGCCTTGACCGTATGGTGGTTGATTTCATTGGGGCTTTTCCGAAATATCATGACGCATTGGATGGGTTTCCGGTTCGTGTGGAGGCTTCAAAGGTAGACTATGGCGGGTATCAACACCGGATTGTGGACGTTTTGACACAGCGTGAAGCTGTGGTGTGGGTATCATTTGCTTTTGGAATATATGATTCGCAACAGCTTACTCCTTTAGAGAAGGTTGGGGTGGATATTGGTATTAATGGAGGATTCAATGTCGGTTGATATCACATTACAGGATGGCGTGTCTGGTCTTGCGACAGGATCACAGGAAGGGAATGCACTGCTAACAGGGTATTGTTCCAAAGGGGTGCCAGGCCAGGCTTATTATATTGGGGCTTCTACAGATATCCCTGATTTGTTGGGAGCCGGGCCGCTGGTGGATCGGTTGCAGGATGTTTTTTCTGTGACGGATGATGCTGTGGTTGTGGCGGTACCGGTTCCGGCAACGAATATCGGGAGTAGCCTTGAAACAATTGAAATAACAGCCGGCGGGATAACCGGTGAAACACGTATCCCGGTTTCGATGCAGGATGTTGAGCCGGCCATTAGTCATAGACATGTGAAAGATCTGACCATCATCCACAAATCAAAAACCACAGGTGCAACATTCCAGATGGTCGAAGGCGAACATTACCATTTTACCCCGGAAGGGGAAATCTATTTTGACGATCATATTGACACCGTGCCTGTTCGTGTGCAGTACGACAGTGTGATTGACGGTCCTTTTGATGGGAATATCTTCTTTGAGGATAATGTGATGACTATTTCGGCGCCAGATGCCAGGAATATTGTCATTACTGCGCGGCAATCCGGGGTTGATGTGCAGCTCATCGAAGGCGTTGACTATGAAAAAGAAAATGCGATCCAATTCAACTTATTGAACGATACGTTTGATAAGACCTCTATTCCCAGGTATGACCAAGCTTTTACGGTATCTGTGGACTATACGTATTCAGTTTATGAGCAAGGATATCGTGCGTTTGCGCTTCCGAAATATGTGCAAAACATCAATTTGACGCCATCTGTGCTGTATCACTTGGTATATGACGATTATAATGACATCAATATATTGCATATTGATGCACCGATGCCGGAAAACCTTACGTGTACCTGGGAATCTGAAACAGACGCATCTTTTGAAAAAAGCCGACATGCTGCGCCTGATTTGACGATCATCGGGATTGGGAAAAAAGCCTGCCAGTTGGTGATCAAATTTACAGCCGGTGGCGGCGACGCCCCTGTTTTTTCAGATCCGGGCGGTATTGTTATCCCTGGCGGAACTGGGGGGGTTATTCATGACGAAACAAACTGGAGTGTTGCCAGTTACCAGGTTTCTTATGACGGCGGTCATACATACAGTGCAGCCAAGAAAGTGCCTTACAATGGGCGGTTGCAACTGGATGAAATCGGGGTTTCGGTTATTGTGCCATCAACGCCATTGGTTCAGGCCGGTGACCGCTATGCCATCGAAATCTCCGAGCCAACGATTGCCTACGCCGAAATATTGCCATCCATTGAAAATGCACTTGATCTTAATGATGTTGAATTTGTCGCTGTCTGTGGTGCGATTCCATCTGATGCATGGCCGGTGCTCTCTCAAAAAGCAGATGACCTGTGGCAGAAACATCGTCCGACTTTTTTCCTGTTTGAATATCGTCCTCCTGCAATTGAATCCATTGACAATTGGGTGACCGTATTACTTGCCGAACGTGCGCAGTTTGCCCACCCATTCCTTGCTTGTTGTCCCGCGTATGGGAATGTTTCTGGCAATACCAGGAATTTGATGGGCCTGCTTGTCGGCCGATTGCTGAATATACCGGTGATGCGGTCAATTGGCAGGGTTCGTGATGGCGGCCTGGCAACCGTTCGACTGCCTGATGGATACAACGAAAGCCACCAACAAGTACTTGAGAACGCGGGTTACATTACCGCAAAAACGATAACAGGGTTGAAAAGCCCCTATTTCGGGAGCGCCAGGACACTGGCAGAAGATAGCAGCGATTTCCGGTATATTGAAATATTGCGGGTTGTTTTCAAAGCATGCCGACTTGCACGGCTGCGCGCATTGAATAGTATCCATGATGAGGCAGGAGATCCTCTTCTTGGGAGTGATGCTTCTGGTATTGCGTACTTGAAGAGCAATATTGAAAGTGCGGTGGGCCAAATGAAAACAGTGACCCCCAAGGAAATTGTCGACTTTGTGATTACGATTCCGAATGGGCAGGATATTGTGAACAACGGCTTACGTCTGGGGCTTCGTTTGATTGGGGTTCCGATTATCAGGGAGCTGGAAATATTTGCATCGTACACTTACGCAGGGTCAACGTTTGATCCGAGATTGGAGGCGGTATCATGATCAATGGACGATACTATGATTGGGAGAGTGTCACCATTACCGGGCCATCAGGTGAAGTGATTGGTATTTCGGATATTAATTATTCTGATGAGAAAGGCGCGGAACCGCGATATGGGAAGGGCGGCACGCCTTATGGTTTTGGGAATAAGAATTACAAAGCAAGCGGCAATATGACCCTTGCGATTGATGAAGCAGAAAGATTGCGCGCATCATTGGGCGGTTTTTACGGCGACACGTTCAATATTGTCGTGAATTATGAAGTGCCAGGGAAAGATATTATTACCGATACCCTACGAGATTGCAAAATTACAAAGGTGGATACGTCGGCGCAGCAGGATGATGACAACACGGGTTCGCGCAAGATTGATTTCAATATCTTTTCCCCTATTGAATGGAATGGGGTGCCGGCTGTGTAGGAGTAATCAAAATTGGAGTTCGGAAAGATGGAAAATGATTCCAAGGCAATATGTAAAAATTGCCTGTATTGTCATACTGAATATGGCGAGTATAGCTGTTATTGCCTGCCAGACAAGAAAATCAGCGTACAGCCTGACCGACCAGGCTGCTATCGAGGCAAGGATAGACATTATAATGTTTGCTTTTCTTTGCCACAAACGATCAGGATGAAAAGAATACTTGAAGAAAAGGAACAAAAATGTCCAGAGCCGCTTGCTAACGCACGCGGCTCAGATAGGAGGCAAAACAATGGATAAATGTAAACAAATTATTGATCTTTTAAAAGAGGAGCAACTTCTTGACCAGATTAAGATTCTTACATCTGCTGCAAGTTTCTTGCTCCCCAAGTTTTTCACATTTATTGTGCCAAGAGAGGACACCGAAATAAAAGTCAGTGGTTAGTACAATCTTGACAATGTTAAAAAAGGAAAAAAATGATGGAAAAATCCCAGGACACCGTAACAAAAGGCACTGAAAAAAACGACAAAGGGATAGAATTCTACCCGATTTCGGGCGAATTCGAAAAGCTTTCAGGCGAAAACGTACAATGGTGCTTTAGGGTGAGGGAACCACAGGTATCGGCGATTGACCGTTTTCAGTCAGAAGCGCAAAAAGGAAAATCCGAAAGTGCGTTAAATCAGAATCTTGTTCTAAGTATTATATGGCCAGGGGACAGACAAGATTTCCTTAGCATGAACAAGGATTACCCCGGTATTGGCAATCGTATTGCCAAAAAAGCCATTGCTGCAAAGGGCTTTTCGGGAAACGGCTAAGCCAGTTGACGCCCACGCGAAAACTTCAAGCGTTAATTCGGTTTTGGACCGGGCAGCAAGCTGCTGACGATATGGCCGAGTTTGAGACGCAACTGGCAGAAGCAAATTATTTGAAGGAACAATTCTATCAGCCTTTTATGGCGATGTTAGGTGCAAAAAAACAATGAACACCATCTTCAACGTACAGGCCTTGTTATCGCTCACTGACATGATGAGCGGACCATTAACAAAGGCGCAAAGCAAGATCAATTCTACAAAGAAAGACGCTATGAGCTTTTCTGATAGGATGGGTGTGCTTGCCAAACAAATGACGGTCTTTGCGATGATTGCTGGTGGTGTACTTTTTGGCATAGGCTCCTCCGTAGCTTCGGCAGGTGATTTCCAGGCGGCGATATCGGCGGTTGGCGCGGTATCCAACGCAACAGCCAGTGAGATGGCTGCACTGGAATCATCTGCTTTGAAGCTTGGGAAGACGACGGCCTTTTCTGCTGTTCAGGCGGCTGAAGGGCAAAAATATCTTGCAATGGCCGGGTTTGATACGACCCAGACCATTGCAGCCATGCCAGGTGTGTTGAACCTGGCATCGGCGGCACAAGAAGACCTTGGGAATACCGCCAATATTGCCTCCAATATTATGAGCGGGTTCGGGATTGAAGCAGACAAAATGCCGATGATCGCCGACCAGCTTACACGCACATTCACATCATCCAATACAACACTTGCAGGCTTAGGACAGACCATGGCCAATGTGGCACCGGTGGCATCGGCAGCCGGTGCCAGTCTGGCCGAGGTGTCTGCGATGGCAGGGACGTTGGGGAATGTGGGGGTTGATGCGTCGGCAGCGGGGACGCATCTGAAAATCATGTTCACAAAGCTGATGGCGCCCACTCGAATGACAAGCGATGCTTTGAAAAAACTGGGTGTGTCAACGAGAGATTCAGCAGGGAATATGCTTCCCATGTTCGATGTGTTGCAGCAGATTGAAACGGCAACTGCAAACATGGGTACTGGGGATCGCGGGGCCGCGCTTCAAAAGATATTCGGCGGCGAGGCTGTGAGTTCCGCCACTGCACTGTTGAAACAGGGGGTTTCTAGTATTCGCAAATTTGCCAGCGATATTGAAAACGGCAGTTTGACGGCTTCGACTGTGGCGACGCGACAACTGGACAATCTTCCGGGGAAACTGACATTATTATCTTCTGCCTGGGAAGGCTTGAAAATTAGTATCGGAACGGTATTTTTGCCGGTGGCTGAGGTTCTTGTAAGCGCGTTGACTTCCATTATTAGTGTCGTTTCAGCCGTTGCATCACATCCCATTGGAAAATGGCTGCTGATGGTTGCCGGCATATTGTCGACCATTGTTGTCGCTGTTACTGGCTTTGCTGGCGCATGGGCGGGCGTTAGCAGTGCACTCGCCATCGTTGGGCCGATGGTGGCGGGGTTGGGGGTTTCTGTTGGGGCTCTCTTTTGGCCGGTCACGTTGGCTGTGGCCGCTGTGACCGGCTTGTATGTGGCCTGGCAACATAATTTTTTGGGTATCAGGGATATTACTTATTCTGTTTTTGGTTTTTTTCAAGATTATGGCATGTCTATATTGAAAGCGCTTGGGATTGCCATCGCTGTAATTGCCACGCCTTTAACAGCGCTCGCTGCTGCGGCCTATGGACTATATACCGCATGGCAAAATAACTTTTTGGGTATTCGGGACCTTACTTATTCTGTGATCGAATCCATTAAGGGCTTTTTTGCTGGCTTGAATCTCTATGAATATGGTGTGAACATGATTTCGACGCTGACTGAGGGCGTGAAGTCAATGGTCATGAAGCCTTATGAAGCGGTAAAGGGCATTTTTTCAAAGGTGAGCAATCTGTTTTCTAATTCTGATGCCAGGGAAGGGCCGCTTAGCACGTTGACGCAGAATGGGCGGAATATTCTTGCGACGATGGTGGCAGGTATTCAGGCAGAGGAACCCCGATTTTCTGATGAAATGAGCAAGGCATTGGGGAAATGGGAAACACCTTCGGTGGTGACCCACAATAATGTGGAAAAAAATGAAAAACAGCAGGTGCTCTCAATTTCGATTGATCGGGTTGAGTTGCCTGGGGTTTGCGATGGGCAGACGTTTGTTGAGGATTTGTTTGCTTATGTGAGGGCGTATGGGTGAAAGAAATAAGGGGAACAACAGATGAAATTGCTATTCGACGACGGCACCATCTCATTAGACAGGGAAGAAATACCGGCCATACTGACACGCATGCAAATCCGCAATTCGGTGGTGTTTGACAGGGCCTCGGTTGGTAGCCTGAGCGGTGAGAATAAAACACCGATGGGGTTTTCTGACGCTGATGTTACAGTGTCAATGGTGCTTCTGACGGATGAACAGGCTACCTGTTATGAACGGCTTCGACAACTTAATCGGGTATTCACCTCTGTTGATGATTTGGCCAACCCCAGAATATACACAATATTCAATTCCCATTGTGATGCACGAAATATCCATCGGGTCGTTTTCAGCGGCTTGGAATCCAGTGAGACCGACCAGGAAGACACGATTGATGTGAGCCTGTCTTTTGTGGAAAAACAGCCTCGTGTGGTTCAGAAGGAGATTAGTATTTTGGCCGGTGATTCACAACAGATTGAACCCTCTGTTGTCACGCCGGGGTTACAGATTAGTATGAATGAGGAGGTCGTCGTCGTATGAACGTATACAGCTTGATGAAGATTGGGAAGGATCAATACCCACGTCTGGAAAACTTACGACTGACGATGCATCGATATGCGCCTTTGACCACATGTATTGTAGACCTTCAAGATCCAGATGGTGCTTTGTACGAAAAAATTGCTGTCGAAACACCGGTTGATATTGAAATGGGATACCGGCTTGGGTTGTCCTTTCAATGGGGCGGAACAATCCGAACAAAAGAAAAAGATGCCGACCGGCTTCGATTGTATTGTGTTGGGCTTGAACAGGTGCTTGAAACAGAAGTGAAGCAGGTCTGGTTGAATGAACAGCCTGGAAAAATAATTCAGCAAATGGTTGAAAATACAGGTTTTGGCGTGGGACGGCTACAGACCACCGGCTTGACGATTCCGCGATTCGTGGTGCACAACAAACCGATATGGGAAGCTGAGCGACTCTTACAGAAAACAATGGACACATATGGCGTGGATACCACAAAGCTGGCGCTTTGGATCGGCGCAGATCATTTGGTTCAATGGGGGACACATGACGAATCTGGTCAGATCGAGATTGTTTCGGGTGAAAATATGATTGCCTATTGTCAAAACGAAGTGACAGCGCTGTTGACTCCTAATTTACGTGCCTCGCAGCGTGTTCATGTGGTCGCGCCAGGTGTGGACAAGGTGTATCGTGCTGTTCGCGTGGTTCACGAGATTGGCAAGAAATCACGAACGTTTGTACAGGTCGAGGAAACCGATGGATAATGTTGGCGTACTGAAAAAATTTGTGGGGTTGGTGACGGATGGATATGCGAGCCCGAAGCTTGCGCGTATTATTCGTGTGGATGGTGCGTGTGCAGATGTGAAAATTCTTCGAAATGATGGATCTGTTGACGATGATTATCCGGAATTGCCTAAGTGCCCGCTTCCCTCAAGATTGACAGAAAACAGTGGGTATTTTGGCGCGCCGATTCCAGGTGCTTTGTGTCTGGTTGTGTTTTCTTGTGGCGATCTGAGCAAACCTTATATTGTCGCTGTGTATTCCGAAGTTTCGTCTGATGGGGTTCTATTGCGTAGTGGGGGGAAAGAGCTGCATCTTGCGTCGGATGGCATCACGATCAAATCAGGCACAAATGTGGTGACGGTTGCGGACGAATCCTTAACGATACAAGCACCACTTGCAACAATTGAAATAAATAACGCGGGGGTAACGCTTACAGCCTTATCCCTGATATTGAATGGAGAGATTCTGATTAATGGAAACGTCAATTGCTCAGGCGCAGTCCACGCAGCAAATATCCCATGATGATTTTGGCGCAGATTTTTTGATTGCCCCAAATTATGATCCTGTGCTTCTTGCGACAGGTGAACCGGTGATGACATCGGGCGCTGCCGCTGTGGCGCAGGATGTTCGTATTGCCATGCAGACACCGAAGGGGTCCCTCTTTTATGATCCTGATTTTGGCAGCAACCTCCTCTATTACGTGAATGATGAACAGACAACCTCAAATACCCGACATCTTCAAATTGATATTCAGGATTGCATCTATTCAGATCCGCGCGTTGATTTCAATTCAGTTCAGGTACAGGTGGTCCCTGGAACGGAACAAATAACGGCCGATTGTTCGTTTGATGTCGCCAATGTCAATAATCAATATCGGATTGAGATTGGCCAAACTGTGGAGGTTTTATGACATTTCAAAAAAGTCTGGATGAAATCAGACAGGGAATGTTAGCACGCATTCAGGATGCGCAGGAAAACGGATATTTGCCCAAAGTTTTGAATTTTTACAGGGGACCTTTTCGTGGACTGATTGAATTGTGGGCGTTTGGCTTGTACCAGTTATATGCGGTCCTTGATAATGCCATCAAGCAGGCAATTCCGACAGAAGCAGATGAAGATGGATGGGTTGAACGCCATATCGAACAGGTTGGACTTGAGCGGAAAAGTGCACGTCGGACAACTGGCAGATTGACACTGAAACGAACCACAGCACAGGGGAACTTTGTGGTACCGCCCGGCCGAACATTTTCGACGTTGCCTGATGGCAACGGCAATGTTTTCCGATTTCTTTCCACTCAGGAGGAAGTTATTCCTGATGGTGTGTTGACTGGAGAGATTGAAATTACTGCTGAAAAAGAAGGCGCTGAATACAATGTGGCGCCTTTTTCGATTGTTGATATCAAGACGCATATTCCTGGCATTGAAAGTATTGAAAACAGCTACAACTGGATTGATATCGAGGGTACAGACATAGAAACCATTGATTCAATGAAAGACCGGTACCAACTGGCATGGAAGGGGGCTGGCGGGTGCAATAAGTACGCTTATGAATCCTGGGCCTTATCGGTCAATGGTGTAAACACTGTGCGGGTCTTGGATAATCATCCACGCGGCCAGGGTACAATTGATGTGTTGGTTCTTGGGAATGCCGGACTTCCTGCAACACAGTTGATTGCAGACGTGACTGCGGTGATAGAAGCCAACCGGCCAATCAATGATAATGTGAATGTATATGGGCCGGTTGAAAAACTGGTGAATATTCGCGCAACGCTGGTGCTTACGGATAGTTCTGTTGCTGACACTCTTCTGGCGAATGTGGGGCAGGCGCTGATTGATGTGTTTGACCCTTTGTCAGGGCTCGGTATTGGGACTGATGTTACCCGTGATCGGTTAATTGCCGCTTGTATGTTGAATTCTAAAATCAAGCGCATTGGATGGGATTTACCGGCGTGGGATGATTCGGGGCTGATCCCAGTGGCTGACAATGAAATCGCTATACTGGAAAATGCCCCTGAACTGACTTATGTTTTGGAGGTAGAATGATCTATTCATATTTCCAATCACTGAACTGGCAATTGATGCAATCAAAAATATGGGATGAGCTGATTCGGGCATGCGCGTTGTCGATGGATGCTGCCTTACCTGATATCGGTACTGTTCGTGATTTGTATTTGCCGTGGGTGTCGCCTGAGGACTATGCCGGTTCCAGGGGAATTTTCAAACTACCGAATGAAACAACTGCGGATTATCGAAAACGGATTGTCGCGGCATATGCATTTTGGGAAAAAATACATTCACCCGCTCTTGTGGAAACCTTGCTTGACGGCGATGTAACTGAATATTCGGATGATATTTGGGCGGAGTTCAGCTTCCGTTTCAATCAGGCAATCGCACAAGAAGAGGTTGAAACTTTCTTACATTTTTTGAATGAAATAAAACCGGCGCGGTCGCGCCTGAAAGGAGTCGTACTCGTGTCTGATTTTTTAGTCACTAAAGACCATCGCCACACAGGTGGCGATGATGGCGCACAGGTAAGCCACTCATCGCTTCTTGATGGGGGCTTATATACGCACGATGAGATTGACGATAAAATTGATACGCTATCGGTGTGGCAGAACTTATCTTATATTGCCACTGATCGAACGGAAATAGGACCGGGCTATCATACTTTTGCAGTGAAACGCCCATCGATTGTAGATGGGTACGTATACAAGATTGAATGTATTGTTCGATATTCTGAAATTGAAAACGATACATCTGTTGAGGTTGGCATGGCTCTTTTTGGATTGGAGCTTGACGGCGACATTATCATGTTCACGCCATCGATGCACTACGAGCGGGACCTTTTGACAGGTAACACAGGTGATATTTTCTACAAGAAAATAACTTTTGTACTGGGGTACTATAAGTTGAATACGATTGATAGTCTCTATCTTCGGACGTATAACCGCGTCAAGATATTGTACCGAGAAATCAATATCAATGCCTATAGAGAATTAGAGCAACCAGCAACAATACCAGATCTGCCTGAAAGCGTACCGTTTTACTTATAGGAGGTTACAGATGATATCGCATGATCATGCATTTCAAACCGGCAACCAATTGCCAGGAAATATAAAGCCGAATGGGATACCCTACCAACAAGGAGAGGCTTTTGTGAAAGAGCCGGAATACGCATTATATGTGCATTCTGGTGAAGGATGGGAAAAAGCTACCCAAAGTAACGAAGTTTTGGTGGATCAAGTTACCCAGAACCATGGGCTTAGCGTTGGGGATTGGGTTAATTCGGTTTTTGAAAAAACATCGGTTTCACCAATCGGCGTGGTTGTTTTTGTGGAGGGCTCCTTTTATCGGGTTCAGATATTTGGGCACTGGCGCACAACAGAAATCTATGATTTTCCAGCGGGATCGGCCTTATATCTTCAAGCAAATGGCGTCCCAGGGATCACGGAAACAGATGCTTATGTCGGCATAAGGACTGAGGACGGTATGATTATCCGCTCTGCTGCCGGTGGTGGTGGTGGTGGGTCCGCCAGTTTGACCGCGTTGGAGAGCCGCGTGGCTACGAATGAAACCGGTATTGGGACAAATCTAAGCAATATCGGGAACCACCAGACGACATTAAGCGACCATGCGCAAAGATTGGCGACGATGGAGGCATTCTTTGTGGAGGATCCGGACAAGGGGTTGATTATCAAGGGGGACAAGTTTATTGATTCAATGGTGGCGTCGGAGTTGTTCAGTACGGATACTTCTGGTGGGGGGACGTCTGCTGGTGGGCGACGAACTGAGCTTAATTTTACTCAGGATGTGCCAGCGGGGACAAATGTTGAAATGATGCCAGGTGCGTATGCTTCGTATACCGTCACCGGTGATGAACCGTATATTCCTAATGCCACAGCGCTGGTTACTTCACCCTTTATAAGGGTTGTTTTGGGGCCGTTGGATTTGGATAGGGAAACGCTGACATATGTCGATGGTTTCACCATCCGGTTTGACATTGATATTGTGGCAAGTACAAAAATTGTAATTTACAGTTAGGAGGGGGCACATGGCCAGAACGAAAAAAACAATGGCTGAAGACATGGCAAAAGCCGTTCAAAAAGCTGTTGCGGAAGGCAAAAGCAATTCTGACATAATGCGGATAATTAAGGAGTGGAACAAAAAAATTGGAGACGAACAGGAAGGAGGTGACGCATGCCTCAGCAAGTAACGATTGGATCAAACCTGTCTATTACAAAACACCAGGTGAATCTTGGGAACGTCACGAACGACGAGCAATTGAAAGCCGATCAGTTGGGTGTAGATGTTTGCCCGCTGGTCAGCGGCAAGGTGCCGGTGTACAATTTGCCGCCTGTTGGTGATGTGCAGTCGGTGAATGGCAAAACTGGAGAAGTTGTTGTCGGGTTTGATGAGTTGGAGGGCAATCCGTTTGCTGATGATGACGTTGAATTGAAAGCAAATTCTTATCGGATTAAGGCTGAGCATACGGTTGTTGATTATGATCAGGGCTATACGGTAGAGATAACTCCTGCTTTACCGTTCGCGCATAATGGCATACAGATAAATCATGCGGGCTTGAATTTCAACCAATACGACTGGAAACTTGAATATGGCCGGCTTAAGTGGCAAATATGGGCGCAGTTCGCTGATATGACAGACAAGCGGCAGCGCTTTAGGTCTTGTCTTGTTCAGGATGGGGTGGAAAAAAATATCGAAAATGTCGTGACGAACTCTGCGTCAAAAAATCAATGGATTGGGTATAATTGGCAAGTTGATACCCGGATACCCATTGAATATATCAAGGTTAATTATGATTTTACGCTGCCTGGACAGGATGATTATGAAGGAGTTGAAATCAAAATAATTGGGCCCTTTGTATCTTATCCATCAAAGCTGTCTATTGATGGAACGCTACATCTTCAGGATATCGAAGTCTACAGGGATATTTATCAGAAACAATACTCATTCATGGCTTTGTCAGCTATTCAGAAATGCAAAGCGGTGGTTCTAGATGAAAGTGGGGTTCAAAATTACCAGGCAGCGGTCGATTACACGACGCCGGCGATTGTTACTGAAGATGTGTTTGGGACAACGATTGACAAAGACAATTATGCTGTGGTCATGATCAATGGGGATCTGTATGTTTTTTATCAGGTTGATGGGGCTTCTGACGAAACTTACTTGAAACGATTCGCACATGATGGCTCTATATGGATTGAACAGCAAAGTATTCCAGTGCTGGGTTGCGAACCACAAATGACCCATATTGGGAACTATCTATATTGTGTGTATTCCAAGGAAACAGGGAATCCGATGCCTGACTCCATGCATTCGGTTATCTTCAAGGTCGAGATCGCAGGTGATGGCACGATGTCTATTGTTGGCAGTGAAACAACCATAGACCCTGCACTGACAATTCAACGTGGGATCTGGAGAATCAATGACAACAGACTTATCGCGAACCATCAAAATTTGGCCGGTTTGTTCGACGGAACCGGTACAAAGGAACATATGGTATTGGTAGACGCCGACACGTTAGCAGTTCTTGACAGTTATGAGCTCCCACGGTCTACAATCGAAAATAATGCGATGTTTTTCTGCCACGTTGACGACACACATTATCTGTTTTCATATAGCGACCAGGGCATGCATGTGATGTCCTTCGATATCGCTGGTGATACTATTTCACTGGTGCAAACTATCAAGCCATCACCTGAAAATGGATACCGGGGGGGAATGTTTATTGTGGATGCTCACACATATGCGTTTCTGTCCAGAGATAACGAGAACAACCAATTTATCCGGCCTTTCTATTTGGATGAAAATTACCACATGTCCTATGGCGATTTTACGAAATACGACCAAAAGGAGGTCCTAGCAAGAAGTACGCAAAAGAATTTGCTGGTATATTATTCTCTGGGGACTTTTTATCTTGCGGTGTTCAAAATTGATGTTGCTGCGGATCAGTATGAAGTGTTGCGGGAAGAGGCGATTGTTGCAGGCGTTTACCACCAGCCATGGACCTTAATGGATGGGGACACATTGTACGCTTTTTTTCGGACAGATAGCGCATTGAAGATGATGAAACTTGAACCCGTAATGGCTGGCGGTACTTCAAAGCCAGTGGGGTTTGCGCTTGCGGAAACTGCAAGCGGGGGTATTTGCCCTGTGGCATGTGGCGATATTGTGCCTGGGTTTAGCGGGTTGAATGTGGGCGCCAAATATGGGTTAGATGCGCATGGGTCAATTACGCTGGATGCCGGCGGGGACTACATTGCACTGGATACCGAAACAATTAAGTATATGGGAGGGTCATCATCATGATATTACAGCTTGAATATACAAGATATGATGAAACCACATCTGGCAAAGAAAAGATTGTCGATTTGACTGATGGGCTGGCCAATCATACGCATTCTGTGAATATTGATGATATTCCTGGCTTGAGTGCCCAGCTTGCCGGCATGACTGGCGGGCTGGTATATAAGGGGACATGGGACCCTTCAACAGGGATGCTCCCTTTGGGAGGCGCTGGGTGGTACTATGTTGTCAATGGGTCAGGGAATGTGGGAGGCACAGAATACAATACAAAAGACATGATCCTTTGGAATGGCACATCTTTTGATAAGATCGACAATACAGACTCGGTGGTTTCTGTCAATGGGCAAACCGGGGTTGTGACCCTTACCATACCATCAGGCGATTACAATGATTTGACGAACAAACCGGACTTGTCAGGCCTGCACTCACACAACAACAATATTGATCTATATCCTGACCCAACTGGTGCGACTACAGGGTATGTGCTCAAGAAAACCGGTGCGGGGCTGGCGTTTCAGCCTGATGATACATTTTCCGGCGATTATAATGAACTGTCAAATAAGCCGGATATAATAGGTCTTGAAAATGATGTTGATGGTATAGCAGCTGATATCGTCAATATAAATGCAAATAAGCTTGATGCAAGCCGGTTTACCGGAACGGAAATTCAGGCAAAGCTTGGGAATGCAAATCTGCATGCATTGTCAACCACTGAATATTCTCACATTAGTGCGATACCGGATAAGATATCCGGAAGTGGTACAGTCAGCCAGATACCGGTATTTACTGGGACAAAGGAAATCTCCGGTTTTTTTCAACCAGTTGGCACAATCAGCGAAGGGCGAACAGAAACGGATATCATTCCATTGGAAGGCGCAATCATCGAATACGTGAACAATCGGATTGCCAGCAATGCGACCGGGGAGAATGACCGCAAATATCGCAAGGCAAATGTAATGGCCATTGCAGATTACGAAGCCGCACCACCTACGACCAATGAAGGCGACCGATATATATTAGCAAAGGATAATGGTACATTTTCAACAGGCAGTTTGCATGCAGGATGGGGCTCCGGCACAGTTTCACCGGGGGATGTGGTGTATTATGAGGATGGCTGGAAAAAGGAATCAGAGACCTCGCCAGTGGAAGGATGGACGATCTTTGTTGATGCACTTGACAAATTCGCTGTTTTCTGTGTTGGGACCTCTACCCAATGGTCTATAGGCTCTGTTGGACAGCCGGTGGATGTTGCTTCTGAAGATACAAGTAGGAACAAGCTTGTGTCTGATAAGATGATGCATGATCTGAATGATCATATGGTCTCGACTCATGCGGACAAAATTTCTGCGATTGTCAACCAGGCATATATTGAAGCGAATTTGACAGGGCCTGTTTCATCGCATTCGCATGCGGCATCAGGTGTGTCACTGCAATCAGAGACGTTGATCGGTCTTGAGATTGGGGAAACAAGAGCAATAACAATCGGGTTGCCGATATTGGCAATCGTTGAAAGTGTATTTTTACTAGAGGAGGTGTAATTTGGCTACATTTTATTATATGCCGGCTAATATTGAGGAAATCACATTCAGAAATAATGATGGATCTTTGTTCACTGGCAGGGTTTCTTCGCTTGCTGTAAGAACTTTCGATAATCACAAATTTTATTGGATTGATCCTGCTACCGGTATGATTGCCCCAAATTTTGAGATAACTAACGGCCAAATCGAAACAGGAGCGGTTAATGCAATTTGCTATACTACGACCCAGGGCTTTGTCGTCAGATGGGATGGCCTCTGCTTTTATAGGGCCGACACCGGACAGAAATCAATAACACCCGCTCTTACTTCATCGGATAGCCGGCCAGGCCTTGGCGATATTACCGAATATATTATACCTCTGCCGCAGGGTTTTTCTGTCGTAGTAGATATTAGTGTAACCCCAGCGAGCCCTTATCCGTTGTCTTTAATCGTGGATGATGAGATCCAGACGACAGGCACCAGCGTTTTGAGTTATTCAGGGGATGCTTCCTATTGGTCTGTCATGTTGGGGGAAGATGTTCTATTCAATAAGCCAGTGACTGCAAGTGGTACTTACAATGTTAATCTAGCGATGACATCGCAGGAAAAACAGATTGATTTGAGTCAATTCGATATAGCTGATGGAAGCATAACAAATAGGGGGGGGCGGCTACTGCCTAAGATTTCTGTTTATGGTATGTAGCACGAAGAAATAACGAATCACACAGGAAAATCGTTGCCAGAAGTGGCGTTAAAATATTGTTTGTTATCTCCCCTTCTAATAGCTGTAAACGAAGCGTATAATGCTTTTGGAACTGCTGAACACGTGCACACCATGACGTTTCTGGGAGAAGATGGGTCAGTGACCAACATGACAGCCACAAAAGCCTATGGCGCAAATTACCCCGATGTCGCCGACCCTTGCATTCTTCCATTGACGTATTACCCAGTTGACCTGACAGCTAATATTACACCGCAAAGCCCCCACAACATATCGCTTCAGGTTGATGGGGTTGAAGCGGGGACAGGCCACGAGCAATTAGTGTATTCAGGGGATGCTAGAGTTATTGAACTTTGGATGCACGGGGTGAAAATTTTTCAGAAGGCTATTCTAGCACCTGGGGCATTGGTTGTGAATTTGGAGTTGTCTTCGACAGAGCGCCAGTTGAATACAAGCGACTTTGAGCTGGAAGGTAGCACCCTCAAAAATAATTCTGGCAGGCCTTTGCCGGAGGTGGTCTTGTATAGCGTGTAATCTATTCCTTCTATACTTCCAGGAGTACCTCATGGGCGTGGTACTCCATAGCGTATGAAAAAAAATCTCATTTTGGGTGTCCGTGGTTCTCACACCGGGCGACCTTTTACAACTGGCCAGAAGATTGTATTTTCGATTATAACATACAGAATATACCCAGCTACTATGTTCCAGTTGCACCACTGGTTTGAGTCGCCCCTTTTTAAGGTTGGGTTGATCCAGACC
>Ga0272440_1001342_pt1 | contig 20175 bp, 17 predicted proteins | sample SSMMMBAug17_FD_192440 | JGI IMG/M metagenome (GOLD analysis project Ga0272440, IMG submission 192440) | Marine sediment archaeal communities from Little Sippewissett salt marsh, Falmouth, MA, United States - SSM-MMB-Aug17 | ecosystem: Environmental > Aquatic > Marine > Wetlands > Sediment ...
TCCTTAATTAAAATGAATGCAATAATTCGGAGTGGTTATGAGGTCGTTTATGATCAACATGATAAAAACAATCTGTCATTGGATAGACAATCTAAATACATTTGTTGGAAAAACAGTTTCCTGGGTGACATTATTATTGGTGCTCACAGTATTTACTGATGTGATCATGCGATATTTATTTAAAACCAGCTTTGTTTTTGTACAGGAAATGGAATGGCATTTATTTGCGTTTATTTTTTTGATGGGTGCTGGATATACCCTGCTAAAAGAGGGTCACGTCCGTGTAGATATTATATATCAAAGATTATCGCCAAAATCCCGCGCCTATATTAATATGCTTGGTATTATTTTCTTCTTATTTCCGGGATGCTATATGATAATTAAAACCGCCATCCCATTTGTCAACAACTCATATAATATTCTTGAGGGATCGCCAGACCCGGGCGGAATTCCCTTTCGTTTTATTATCAAGTCAGCAATACCCATTGGTTTTACACTGATTGGTTTACAGGGAATATCAATGTTCATGAAAAACCTGATGATTGCCTTAAATATTCCAATTGAAAAGGAAGAAAAATAAACATGTTTATGGATTTTTTACCCGCCTGGATGTTTTTAGCATTGACAATTTTACTCATGGCAGGCTTTCCAGTTACCTTTACCTTGATGGGGACCGCTTTATGTTTTGGCCTGATTGGTTTTGGGTGGAATTTTTTTAATTTACTGCCATTACGAATCTGGGGAGTAATGACCAATGTGACACTTCTGGCAGTTCCCCTATTTGTATTTATGGGCGTCATGCTTGAACGTTCTGGGTTAGCTGAAGAATTATTGGACACAATGGGCATCTTATTTGGCCGAATCAGAGGCGGATTGGCGGTATCAGTTGTTGTGGTTGGCGCTTTGATGGGGGCTTCAACAGGCATTGTGGGCGCAACTGTAGTCACAATGGGATTGCTGGCTGTACCCACCATGCTGAAACGCGGATATCAAAATGAATTGGCAACCGGTACAGTTTCTGCATCAGGAACTTTAGGTCAAATAATTCCACCGAGTATCGTTTTGGTATTGATTGGAGACATTGTCGGAGTTCCAGTAGGCGATCTCTTTATGGGAGCTGTTTTCCCAGGATTAGTGCTAGTGGGATTATATATTGTCTATATTATGTCAATCGCATTTGTCAAACCCCAGTGGGCGCCTGTCATTCCGAAAAATGAAAGAGATGCGCTTTCTGGAATGAAATTGCTGAAACGCGCCATGCAGGCGTTGTTTCCGCCTTTGTTCTTGATGTTAGCTGTTTTAGGTTCCATATTCGCTGGTATTGCATCCCCTACTGAAGCTGCTGCTGTTGGTGCAATGGGCGCCATATTTTTGACAATGATCAACAGACGTTTCAGTATTAAAATTCTTAATGAAGTGATGCTTGCTACAATGGAATTGACATGCATGGTATTTATCATACTTGTCGGCGCAGCTGCTTTTGGTCTGGTTTTTCGCGGTATGGGAGGGGATGAGTTGGTGCGGGAATTTCTTGGCGGCATTGCTGAAACTCACGGAAAATGGTTTGTCTTATTTTTTGTTATGGGCTTGATTTTTGTGATTGGCTTTTTTCTTGATTTTATTGAAATAACATTTATACATGTTCCGGTTTTAGCACCAATCATGATTGAATTTGGCTTCGATCCACTTTGGTTTTGTATTCTCATAGCAGTAAATCTTCAGACCTCATTTATGACACCACCATTTGGTTTTTCTCTTTTTTATCTTAAAGCTGTGACACCACCATCAATTACAACCGGACATATTTACAGAGGGATTCTCCCTTTTGTGATCGCACAACTGATAGGACTGATTATAGTCATATCTTTCCCTGTTTTGGTAACATGGTTACCGCAGGTTGTTTTTGGAGGATAAGATAAGAATGAAAGATGCCATATTAAAACAAATTCAAAACGAATCCAAACAAACCATTATTGGTGTCATGGGTGGTGGCGAAACAGATATAAATCAATATCGCCTGGCTTATGACCTTGGCAAATGTATTGCCAAAGAAGGCTGGGTTCTACTCAATGGCGGTCGAAATTCCGGCGTAATGGATGCTTCGGCAAAAGGCGCAAAGGAAAATGGGGGCCTAACAATTGGTGTTTTACCAGATACGCATACAGATCATGTCTCACCATGGATTGACATTCCCATTCTAACAGGAATGGGGATCGCCCGAAATGCGATCAATGTCATGTCGAGTCATTATGTGATTGCCTGTCCTGGTGGAAGTGGAACAGTCTCTGAAATCGCAATGGCGTTGAAACTAAATAAAAAGGTTATTTTATTGGGTTGGCCGGGTGGAAAGTTTTTTTTCCAGTTTGGTGATATTCATTATAGTGATAGGCCCGAACAGGCCATTGAATACATTCGTGAATGTATTCAATTTAATGACAGAATCTAAAACAATATCTTATGATGCATGTTCCTGTTATACAAGTAAATGATTTGTCCGCAAAATATGGTGATACGACGATACTCAAAGAAATTAATTTTCTTGTGAATCGTGGTGAAGTCTTCATTATTCTGGGCGGATCAGGATGTGGTAAAAGTACACTTCTTAAACATTTGATTGGTCTATATCAACCCGCAACAGGAACAATTCTTATTCATGGCAAAGATTTGGTTTCGGCAGGTGGACAGGATCGAAAAAAACTGATTCAATCATTTGGTGTGATGTATCAAACAGGCGCATTGTTTGGGTCCATGACATTATTAGAAAATGTGGCCTTGCCATTGGAAGAATTTACCTGTATACCTGTAAATGGTATTCAACAAATTGCACGGATGAAACTTAATCTGGTGGGATTGTCAGGTTATGAACAATTTTTTCCATCAGAAATAAGCGGTGGCATGCAAAAACGAGCGGCCATTGCCAGAGCAATGGCCCTGGACCCAGATATTTTGTTTTTGGATGAGCCTTCTGCTGGATTGGATCCAATTACTGCTGCCGGCCTGGATCAACTGATTCTTCAATTGTCACACGATCTTAACATGACTTTTGTGATTGTGACACATGAGCTTGCAAGTATTGAAACGATCTCAGACAGAGTAATCATGCTAGATAAGCGTGTGAAAGGAATTGTGGCAGAAGGTCATCCGACAGACTTAAAACACAACAGCAATATCCCCTGGGTTCGGAATTTTTTTAATCGTCATGTAAATGAGACTATACCATGAGCGCACCCAATTATTTCAAAACAGGTCTTTTTGTAATTATTGGCGCCTGTATTTTTGTTGTTTTAATTATTATTTTTGGCGCAGGAAAACTTTTTCAAAAGCGCGTCATTATTGAAACCTATTTTGAAGAATCTGTTCAGGGACTTGAAGTTGGTTCGCCCATTAAGTTTCGCGGCGTTCACGTGGGCAAGGTTGAATCAATCTGCATGGCAGCCACAGCATATAAAACAAAAACACGACTGATCATGGTTCGTTCAAGTCTGCTGGTGGAACAGTTCCCTTTTTCCATTGAAGAATTTCTTGAAGGTGAATTGCTTTATGAGATAAACAAAGGGCTTAGAATTCGCCTTACATTTAAAGGGATAACAGGAACAGCCTATCTTGAAATGGACTATTTGCCCACAGGACAACATCCGATAATGCAAATTGATTGGCAACCCAGTTATCCATTCGTGCCTTCAACCCCAAGTGTTATAACGAAAGTGAGTGATGCCCTATGCAGCATCATGTTACACCTACAAAAAATTAATATCGTGGGGATTACAAACCAGTTTGAAGAAACTCTCAAAACCATGCGTCAAATAATTGAAACAGCACACCTTAAAAACATGACTCAGGAAGCCACCAAATTACTGACCGAGCTGCGACAGACCAATCATCATTTACAGATGATCCTGGGCAACGATGATATCCATGGAATTATCAAAAAAACGCAACAAATAATGACATTTGCCAGTCGTATAACTGAAACATCTCAAAAACCAATTGCCAATCTATTATCCAACCTGGCGGATGCAGCCCAAGAATTAAATCAGGCTGCAGATAAGATTCGCTCTTTCTCCAACGATTTACCCGAATCATCCACTCAATTTCAACGAACGCTCAGGCGATTGGATTCATTGTTGTTTGTTCAGCAGGATGATATCGAAAAAACAATTGATAACGTTCGTCTGATCACTGAAAATTTAAAAGAACTGACTGAAAATGCAAAAAAATATCCATCACAATTTTTATTTGGCGCACCGCCAAACCATTCGCGACCTGGGCGGTAATTACAAGAAATTCAAAGGGGCATCACATGAAATTTTTTTGTTTTATTACAATTTTAATGTTCATTCCTTCATGTTTGAACACTCATCGTATGTATCCTGAAAAAAAATATTATTTATTAGAAATTAATCAAACACCTCCTGAAAGGAATCAACCAACGCATGGGATACTTCGAATTGCAAAAATTCGGATGTCCCCACCCTATACTGGAAAAGGTTTTATTTACAAAAAGAGCAAAATCACATACGATACAGACTTTTATAACGAATTCTTAGTATCACCGGAGGACATGATTGCCGAGTTGGTTCGTTCATGGATGGCATCAAGTGGCTTATTTGAGCGTGTCACCTGCTCTCCCGGTCATTTCAAAGAAAACTATATAATGGAAGGTGCTGTTACAAAAATGCATGGTGACTATTCGGATAATAACAATCCTTTTGCTGTGTTTTGTATTCAGTTTTTTTTAATAAAGGACAATGGCTTGAATTACCAGTTGATTTTTCAGAAAAATTATGAAAGACACGTAAAAATAGACAAACACAATACCCAATCGTTGGTAGGGGGTTGGAACAAAGCGCTCACAAAAATAATGATTGACTTTCAGTCAGAAATTGATAAAAAATTAGGACATTATGCTCATTGAAACACGCGCCATAAGCCCTATTTCAAATCAGGGTGTACAGGTAACGCCGTCTCGTTCAAAAGATCGATTTGTTCAGTATAAACAACGTGGCCGGTATCGCCGAATTCATAAACAAACCATCTCCAATGCTTTTGGGGGAGTTGACCCATTTGACCAAGAAGAGCCTATGTATGATGGGCAATGTCGAACGATTTTGTTTCATTTGGGGCATATTGGAACTTATGTTGATTTGTATGTTTAAACGCGTTTATTGCTGATAAACGAGCGCATTTCAACTTTTGCTGGCGCTGAAGAAAAGATATTTCCGATGATTAATTGGAGTTATATAACGTGAATCGTATTCAATCGTTTGAATTTAATGAAAGAAATGAATGTCCGGAATTCATTCGCGATGGCATTGTTGAAATTTTAGGAAAGGGGATTCGATGGAGCAAGTATTTTAGCAGCTCAATTCAAGCTTTTATCGAATTTGCAAATCAGGTAGAGACAACCACATTTTTGGATTTATGTAGCGGTTCGGGTGAACCGGCTGCATTTTTTGTTGAAGAGCTACTCAGGCAAGGCAAAACACAGTTTAAGTTTGTACTATCTGATTTATTCCCAAAAACGCATTCAATGAACAGTGTTTCAAAACAGTTTCCAGAACAAACCCATGTTATCACAACCCCTGTTGATGCAACCAATGTAAAGCAAGAATATGATCAGGCCGCTCGGACAATCATCAACGCATTTCATCATTTTCCACCTGAATTAGCAAAAAGCATTATTCGGGATTGTGTGAAAAAAGAAAGAGGTATTTTTATAATCGAATCTTTTCCACGAAGCGTGATAAAATATTTTTCTGTTATTCCTTATTTACTCGTTAGTTTTTTTGTAAATCCATTTATTACCCAAAAAGATCGTTTATTGAAATTTTTGTTCTCGTTTATTATCCCATTGATTCCTGTTCTCGGTTTTTGGGATGGATTAATCAGTTCATGTCGGATTCACTCAAAGGATGAGCTTTTTGAAATGGTTGATGAATGGAAACTTGAATATACGTGGAATTATCAGGAAATACCTTTCTTCCCTTTTGGGCGAGCTGTTGTTTTTTGGGGGATTCCTCAAAAATGTTTATAGAAAAAAAGAATGTTTCGGACTGAACCCCATGATGATAAACCGAAAAATTTTTCTTAAGGATATCCAAACCACGAATTGGGGGGAATTCATAATGATATATGGGCAATTCATTCAAAGAATTTATATTCACTGGTTAACGTGATAGGAAAAAATTGCCCAACCTGATAACCAATGAAACAGCTATCAAAGGCTTGTAAAATGGCATAGAACTTGAAAATCGTTAATAAATTGGAGGAAAAAACAGATGAAATCATGTATTTGCATTATATTTAGTACATTATTAATTATTGTTTATGCCGGTTGCACCTATCAGCGTCATGTAACATTACGTCCTGCAGGACTACCAGAAACATACTTCGCATTGTCCTCACACATGCAGTTGCCTGTACATCATTTTTTTCATCAGTATCATGTGGGGGTATTTTCGTTTAGTGAACCAGATTATGCAAAAGGCATGGGCCAAATTGCTGCGCAATATGTTGCTCAGTCATTACGCAGTAAAGGACTTTTTAATCGCGTGACGACTGAATTGGAAATTACAGATTTAGCTGAACATCATTTAATTAATATTGCACGAATGAAACAATATGATATAATTATTTCCGGTGATTTAACATATTATTTCGAAGGTTCAGATACCATGGCATCACGTGTTGATGAACAAGCAAAAATAATTATGGTATCTGATACAGAAATCACGCCATTATGGTTTGCAAAAACAACCGAAGTTGTCCATCCAAAGCGAAGCAAAGATTTAATATTTTTCTTTGGTAAGGGAGCTAAGGCGCCATCATCAATGGGCCTTTTGCAGCGCAATGCGGATAAAATTGGAAATTTGTTTCAAAGTATCGCCAAAAAATAATCAGATAGATTATCGTAAGCGGTCTGAGAGCGAATTTCGTTTATTGTGATGAAACATTTTATGGTGATTTCTTTTCAACGAACGAATACGAATGATGTCGCCAGTAATGAAGACATTTTAGCGACAAAAAATGCAAAAAACAAATTTAAGTAGGACAAACACAATGAAAAACACAGTGATCAATCGAAGTTGTATATTATGCCTTTTGTTATGGTTATCTGCATGTACGCAGGTGCCATATCCGGTAACGTATCCATTTGCAAAACAAGAAAAAATGCAGGCAGCGCAACATTGGGACGTTCTTGCGACAGATGTCGCCGAGCAAATAAAAATTGCACGCAATAACAATGGTAAAGTTCGACATATGCCGGTATTTATTCAACCATCTGACCAAACACCTTTTGGAAATATTTTTCATTCATTGGTGACATCACAGTTGGTTCAAAAAGGCGTGGCTGTTTCTCCATATGAAAATGATGCCTTACACCTTGAATATAAATCTCGGATTTTACAACACTCAAAACGCAATATAAAGAATCCGGCATTGTTGTATTCAGCAGTTGGCTTGGGAATAACAGTTTCCAGAAGTGTTGACTCAAAAGATCTTTGGGATCTCGCATTTCCTATTGGGATGATTGCTGATGGTATCCGAAGTTCAACAGCCGGAGGAATCTCCAATGAAGAGGTGATCATTTCACTGGCATTGAAACACAATGACACGTTTATCATTCATCGATCAGATATCTATTATATTAACAAATCAGACGGGTGGCATTATGACACAGATGCTTTTAAAAAAGCAAATAAGGGAAAACAGTTTCAGGTTGTCGGACAATAGACAGACCTGTCGTTCATTTCTCAAACAATTTAGTTTCGTCATGAGTATGTTTTTAATCCTCATGCATACAGGGGCTTGTCTTCATAAACTTGAACGGGTCAAGACAGATCAGGAACCTTATTCAAAAATTATCCGAACGAGTTATGCAGCAACTGATATTATTGCAGAAATCATGAAACAACGAGACTTTGATACCAATGGGGCAATCATTGGTGCAAGCCTGGTTAATATTAATAACCTGGCTGAGACCTGTTCTTTGGGTCGAATTGTTTCAGAACAAATGATGGGTCGCCTGGCACAACACGGTTTCAAAATTGTTGAAATGAAAATACGTCAGGATTCCATTTTTATCAAAAAAAATGAGGGTGAATTCTTATTATCCAGAGAATTACAAAATATTGGCGATAATCATCAGGCCAATGCAGCATTGGTGGGAACTTACGCAGTATCTAAATATGTCGTGTTCATATCTGTTCGCATGATAAGGACTTCAGATAATTCAGTTATTGCAAGCTATGATTATCAACTCCCTCTTGATTTTATCACGAAATCTTTAATCTAATATAAATGGGCGCAAATATGATGTTGCGCCCCTATCATATATTTAAATGACAAATAAAGACGTATTCATCTTAAATAAAGAACCAATATGACATGGTTCATCCTATCATTATCCTCAGCATTTTTTTCAGCAAGCTTATCTGCATGGCTTAAGAAAAATTTTTCAGATCTCACCCATTTTGAGATGGCAGCCTGTCCTTTATTATTTAGTATTCCACCTTTATTCATCACCTATTTGTTCATTCCAAAGCCCGAATTTCAAATGGAGTATTGGTATAGTCTGGCACAACTATTACCCTTTCAGACAGTCGGTTTCTTTTGTCAAATGATTGCGATCCATATTTCACCATTATCATTAACCATGCCTTTTTTGGCATTTACGCCCGCTTTTGTAACAGTAACCGGCGCAATTTTTTTAAATGAAACCCTGAATATCTGGGGGTTTTTTGGCATTATGGCGATTGTTGCGGGCGCTTATATTCTTCATATCGACATGAAAGATCGACGGATTTTAACCACCATATCAAGTATGTTTACAAATGTTGGATCACTTGTCATGTTAATGGCAGCTTTTTGCTATGGGTTTGCAGCAGTATTTGGTAAAAAAGCAATTATATATTCAACACCTTTATATATGGGGATGCATTTTTTTATTTTATTTAATGGGCTCATAACGATAATACTCATTTGTTGTGGAAAAATTCGAATTCATATTCTCATGCAAAGGTATCCTCAGGGCTTTATCGCTGGCTTAGCCATGTTTGGTGATATCATGTCCCACTGCCTGGGTGTTTCCATTGCAAAAGTTGCATATTTTGTTTCTGTGAAGCGTCTCAATATTCTGATAAGTATTGTCTATGCCGGCCTTTTTTTTCAAGAAGACAACCTGATTGTTCGCAGCATTGGTGCGACATTTATGCTTATTGGCGCGATTGTCATTTTGGTTTTTGCGAGCTAAGGAAAGCTCGGAAAAAAACATACTCATTTTTCTTGATCGTCCAAAAAAATTGCTCGACTCTGGTTATAATGGCATAGAAACATTGGCAGACAAAATAAACGAGTGTATATCCAGATAATAATCCTGCCCCGGGTATGGACTATGAATAGGGTCATCAGCAATATTTAAGTTATTACTTGTATTTGCTTTGATGGTATCTCTGGTATTAAAAATAAAGCCAAGTCCTAAATTAATTGTGAGTCGTTTTTTCATGCGTATTCCCACTCCAGCGCCAATAAGATGAGTTGTTGGTAACGTAGTGAGGTCAAAATATTCATCACTTGATGCTGTGGGGCGATATTCATAACCTGTCCTCACGCAGAGGCTTTCATATAATTGGTATTCAAGACCCACTCCATAATTAAATGTATCATCAAAATGCTTTTCGATAACAATTTGATTTGCTGATGGCCTTTCGTTTTCCGGATATTGGGTAGAATATAATGCCAGTGTTTTTAAATCAGAACCAAATTCTATAGATTGCCGATCTATTGCGGACCAGTTCTGCCATTTGATATCAAGCATGACTTTTAACTTTTCAAAGGGTTTTAATTTAACACCAAGCTGAATCTGTTGTGGATACCAGTAGTTATTAATAATTGCTTTTCCACTTTCACCGCTACCAGTCATTGTCTTGATAATGTCATTCATATTTTGTTCAATTTGGTTTGAACTTTGTTGTGAAGATTCATTTACTATTTCAACAAGTCCTTTAAATTCTCTACTATACTCAATACGATAATCGCCTTTAAGTCGCGTCATGATAGGACTTCTATAAACGCCACCAATGGTAATCCATTGAACGGGTTCCCAAAGAACGCCGATATTTGCCGAAGTTGCAAAATCATCTCTTAATTCTAATTCGAAATCTGAAATCTTATCGAATGGTGTCAATATTGGTTTCCACTCAAAAAAAGAACCATAGTATTCAATCTTTTTTTTCGATAATAGATTTGCCATTTCTTTGGTCAATATTCGCATGTCCGATTCAAGGCCGTATACAGATTGTCCCAAACATAATGATACGCCTACAGATAAATAGTTTGATACCTGATATCCGATTGATGGCGATGCGTAAACAAGATGATTTTGATATTGTTTTTCGGATTGAAATCTAGCAGGATCACCTCCTGTATGTGCTGTACTCCAAGAAACCGGCATAAACACCCCCCAGGCAAATGTCCATGAACTGGAAGGTTCACGATAGGAAAAAGAAATGGGAACCGGAGCAAAACTAATCGGTGAATCCATTGTTCCCATAAATGGAAAGTACAGCCGTCGTGAATGCCCCCTATTGTTTGAGTTTGATACAGAATCATCACTTGACATAATTTTTCCACGATCAAAATTGATTTCAAAATTGGGATCAGGTGAAAATGCATCACGCCTTCGAATGTTAACAAGTTGAAGACCTTGACTATAAAAGAAACCTTCCTCCAGTAATGACAATCCAGCAGGATTATAGTGCATCGACATATGGCCTGGTGGATGTGCTGTTACTGAATTGGCTAATGTTAACGCTTTTGTGTTTAATGGCAGTTGTCCAGCACTCGTGGCATATGCATCATAAGCACATAATGTCATAATAAATAAGACAATATATAAGCAACAATAGGTGAATTTTTTATTTGATACAAACATTTACTTTCTCCTTGTTATGCTTTATTGACAATCAATTCTTGTAATTTCGGTACGTCTATTTTTTGCCCGGGCTTCAGGTGTTGTATTACCAATCGTTTTATCATATGGATATTGAAAGGCAAAACCTTCAGTTGTTATTCGATCTGCATTAATTAAACCATGATCAACTAAGTATTGTTTTACAGCTTCAGCGCGTTTTTGAGAGAGGTTCAAATTGTATTCCCAGGTATGTAAGTCGTCGGTATGACCGCTCAATTTCATACAAACATCAGGATATTCATTTAATGCCTCAATAATAATCTTTAAATCATGGAAGTATTCTTTTTTGATATAGTATTTATCTAAATCAAAATGTATTGGCATCACAAGGGCATCTTCAGGATTAATCAAACCAGTACCTCGCTGACATAGTTCTTTAAGTTTTTCTACAAATGGGATGATGGGATCAATCGGTCGATTGTTTTTCAAGAATACTTTTTCAACAAATCGATTCAGTTTTTCATTGCTAATCAGATCTTTAGAACAGTATGAGTATGCGTTTTTTGAAATATTTGCAATGCTTTCCATGTGGCTTTTGGCCATTAAGTCATCACCCACAAAAATGTTATGAAGACTTATGTTTTCACCAAATGTTTGAAACACTTTATGAACAGTTGGTATTACCTTTGAACTAAGTTCTTTCCAGTCACTTATAATGATAATCGCTGTTTGCGTTTCTATTCTTTTTAAATCAACTATTGAAGCATCAATCGCTAAATGCATTGGACTTTCACCAGAGGGCGGCTCAATTAAAGAACCAGATTTAGAATCAATTGGGCGACCCCTTGATTGTTTTAGAATCATTTCAAATTGTTTTCTTGAAAATTTGTCTATAGGGATAACCCGCTCAAAAGTTCCTTTTAAAATATTACCTCGGCTACCAAATACGTTCAATCCTGCTCGAAATTGAGCAGTGTCTTTATGACCGCTGGCTTTCAGAGTTTTAAATGAATAAATATCTGGGATCATCTGAATCATTCGGTACAGTAAATCTTTTGCAACATCGTATTTCAAACGTCCGGCTGAAGATTCAGACATAGATGTGGATGCATCTAAAATGAAAATAAATTGATGGATTTTTGGGCTAAAGTCTCCTTTATTTACACTTTCAGTAAAATCATACTTCCCCGGTATCGGCTTTAGCACATTTCTTTTGTTTAAATAGTGTGTCTCAGGAAGAAAATCCAAATACTGAGACACGCAACCATAATTCAACAATATAAACATAAAAAAAAGAAAAATTGTAATGCGTTTCATCACTGTTCTCCCGCAGATTATTTTATAGTTTTCATAATAACAAAGTCTCCCACGATAGAAATGGGAATTTCAGTTGTGGGATGCTGTCGGCCATAAGTTAAATTTTTAACACGACGTGTCACGTAGTTATCTAATTCTGTAATATTGATTTTTTGATTGAGATCTAGATCGGCTCGGAATTCGAATAGTCCATCTACGATGGCCTTTGTAAAAGCACCATGGCCCCATTCTTTTTTTGCAACACTTTCTTCATGACCCGTTGATGCCATCATTAGTACCACACCTCGCTGATTCGCGGTTAAATCTCTGATGGAATTGGATATATCTTTTTTCCAATCTCTGGTAATGGCGCCACTATGACACGTATCAATCCAGAACAATACCTTTGATGGTAAAATGCGCATAACGTCTGTAAAGATATATGATGGTACACCTGTTCGATAGGCAGTACCATTATAATCATGTGGTAGAAAATAGTAAATATTATTCTCATTCATACCATGACCCGCGATAAATAGAACGCATGTATCTTTCTGTGTAGCCTCTTTCTTTAGCCACTCCATAGCTTTTTCGATATTGACTCCTGTTGCATTTTCATTGATCAAAAGCTTTGTATATACATTATTGTAATTTATACCTTTCTGACTTTTGAAAATATTTTCGATCTTTTTGGCATCATTGTCGGCAACTACGAGGTTGTAATTAGAATTTTGATATTTTGTTACGCCAATTGATACAAGATAAAGGTCTGACTCAATGAAGCGATATTTAGAGTTAACAATTATGGTTTCCGCTTCAGATTGATTGTGTTTTGTTTTTGCAAATAACGAAATTCTGTTTTTAGGTTCAGTAAATTCAAAGCATTGATGTATCTTTGCCGTTTGCCCTAAAAACTTTTTCTCTACATACCCTTTAACCAGTCGGCCATTTAGTGAGAACCATATATCAATAATTTCATCATTTGTTCTTGATTTTGCAGCGGCTTGAATACAATATTTTCTTTCAGTGATGTCAATTTCATATACATTTGGACGGATAAACTCAAGTCTAGGAGGCAAATAATTGTTAATATCATGAATACTTGTGTGATGCATTCGTTCTTTTGAGCGACGATTTAGATTGGCGATACTAAGCGCAGTGTTTAGATGACCTCTTGACCTGATGTATTCAAGTGTAATGCTTTTATTTCTAAATTTGTCGGCAAACCGATTGGCTGGAAAAAAAAGAGCATTGTGATCGATCCCCATATTAATATGCCATCCAATATAGCGATCTCCATTTAATGAAGACCAATAGTATCCCTCAGGAGTCCATGCAACCCATTCACGATCATTTGCACAAAAAATACTAAGTAAATTTTTTCCAGTTTCTATGTTCCATAGTTTTACTGTCTGATCTGATGATGCCGAAGCAAGAATCTGATTATTTGGTGAAACTGCGAGCCCTGTGACCGTGCCTGTATGGCCGATAAAATTCTTTACTTTTTTTCCTGTAAATGTATTGTAAGCAGACAACAACCCTGCCATTCCCCCACTAATTGCAAGATAACCATCATGCGTTAAAGTTGCACTGCGATGTAAATACGGTAGTCGATGATGACGTTTGATTTGATGAACAGTTTTGCCATCCCTCTTGATAAGCAATATATCAGACAGCTCATCATCTAAAGTTCCAATGGAAACAGTGCCAACTTTTTTGACTCCCTGAATATAGTCCTTTTTGAAATGAACCTCATCAACATAATTTTCTAATGTCCGCAAGTCAGGGCCCAGTGCCAGGGGTGGAATCTCATTGTTGTCAAAGTCTTTTCCTTTGAATATTTGAAAGACCTGCTCCAATGTGCCATGATGAAAAATATTGTTTGATTTCCAGTTGCTTCCCCACGCAACAGATCGTCCATTTCTATGAAACCCCACTGACCACAGCGGTTTGCCATTCCCAACGAGTTTTTTTCGTATTTCACCTGTTCGTATATCCCATATTAAAATTTCATTATCTTTTCCGCCAGCTGTTGCAGCGATATTGGCAACTGGAGAAAAATCAGTCGCAAGAACTATACCATTATGACGTTGACAGGAAATAATTTTTTCCCCACTTGGGATAGAAAATATGTTGTTTTTCCCCAATTGCCGGCATTGACCTTGCCCGGTCAAAACCATTGAGCTGTCTGAAGAAACTGATAAATGCTCAACCGAGCAGGATTGCTTTGCCAAGACTTTTATATATGCGCCTAATTTTTCATTATTTAATCTCAGCATGGCTAGCGAAGAAGATATCAATCCTTTTTTGATTTTCCACAATCGAATAGTTTGATCTCTACTGCCTGAAAGCAAATACTTGCCATCAGGTGTAAAAACCAGTGAGACAACTGCCATGTCATGCTTTTTTAACACTGAAATGAGTTCCCCATTTAATGTATTCCATAACTTGATAGATCCGTCTTCATTTGCAGTTGCAGCAAAGAGACCACATTGAGAAAAGGCTACCGCATTTACTTTGTTATCACTTTGACCAATGATTGAAGCGTTAGATGATCCCAAGCGATGAATGATATGCGCGGTTGAAAGATCCCAAATGATTGCTGTTCCATCAGCACTACACGAAATAAGACGTTTACTATCTTTTGAAAAATCGAGTCCCATTACAACATTGGTATGTTGTTTGAGAGTTAAAACTATTCTGCGTTGAATCAAATCTATAACTCGAATGCCATAATTTGTAGGATATCCACTTACAGCTAAAAATTGATTATTTGGGGATAATGCTGCTGCGTATATAATTCCATGTCTGCCCTTTTTTATTTCGCCACGTATTACCTTGGATATTATACCTGAGTTAATATCCCAAATACGAATCGTTTTATCATATGAAGCAGAAATGATTTTTTTACCATCATTTGTAAACTTAATAAATTGTATTCGCTCCATATGCCCGGCACTATCTATTCGCAAAATCGGAGTTGAAAGATTTCCTGGAGCTATTTTTTGAGAATTAGTAAATTGATACTTTATGACATCTGTACCTTGTCTGACCTGCTGACTTCTATTGCACGAACAAACGTTAATTAATAAAAACAAAACGAATAAAAACATTTTATACTTCATAATACACCCAGCTTTTCTTTATAAAAAACTAAAAGAATAATGAAAATGGCCACAACAGCCATCGCATTAAACATCCACCCTTCTTTTTTTGTGGATGAACCTGATCTTGCTCTATAAGCATATTCACCAATTTAAGATCGCGATATAAATTAGTTAGAATGTCTTTCATTTCTGGATCAGTAGTAGGGTTTTCCTTAAAATATTTCTGATATAAAAACATTGCTGGAATTTTCAATCCAAATTGTTCATATGCTGATGCTAATAAAAATTCATTATTGAGTTGCCTTAGCGATTCCATTTCATGGTCAAAGGATTCAATCTCTAATGCACTCAGCCATGTGACATAGTTGTTTCTTGCTGAGCACTTTTCAACCAGACCATTATTTAGCGCCTCAACATAGTATTTGTAACGACCTGGATATAAGTTTAGTTTGTACTTTATTATTTTGTTTGAACTAGTGGGTACATGATATATTTTTTCACCCAAATGAAGGCGATATGAATAATTGTTTCCAAGATTGTTCCATACAAGATATGGATGGCTTGCAGCCAAAAAAATTGTTTTAGCTGTATCAAAACCTACAGATCTTGTTACATATTGATTGTTAATAGCTTTCTGATATTTCATCGGTAAGCTCGCAAGCATTATTCCAACAGCAGAAGCTTTTCCAATGTATCCTGAAATTATGTTTATTTCCTCATTTTCAATTTTTATTTCCGAGTTATTACCGATCGCAAAAAATTTTCCATTTTGTATAATAACAACCTTACACAAGCCCTGTTCACCTGTTTTAACTGCATATCCATCAAATAAAAATTTGTCATAGTTAATGGGTCGCCATGTTCTCCCATCATAATATTGAACATCACCTTGCGACTTCAACAATATTCCAGAAAGATTACGAGCTTCAACAAGCTGATCTGGATGAAATAAAAATACAGACAATACACAATATGAGATAAAAATATGTACTAGGTTTGGCTTTTTCATGCACACCTCTTTGATAATGTATCCGGTGAGGATACGTTAATCATAATTACTGAATATCTAAAAAGTGCATACTCTTTATAAGGAATTATCATTAATTAATCAACCATCGAAAACATATATTGCAATTAGAATAAAAAAAGATTATACTAAAATAATTAATGTATGTCAAACTTTTTATAAATTGCAAGATATTTTCAATATGTCTTTAGTTATATAATGATTTCAAATTGTCAAAAAATTGACCTTTGGAAGATAGATACATAAATCATTGTAAAGGAATGTGTATGAAAAGTAGAACCTTAATCATTACATTTTTATGTATAGTTATTATTGCAGTTTTTTTTATCGGATATAGATTGCTTCATGAAAGACAATTCATTCATATCGCCCTCGTTGGTCCAGGTTTAAACACAAATGATGGTCAACTCTTTCACAACGCAGTCAATATGTATTTTCAGAAAATTAATAAAACTGAAGATGGAATAAATGGAAAGCATATTGTGTGTGATTTGTATGATGACAAAAATTTACTAACGACTGCTTCAGAAATTTCAATTCAAGTCGTCAAGGACAATCGTGCACTGGCTGTAATTGGTCACTGGTTTAGTAGTTGCTCTGTTGCTGCAGGGAATATGTACAAACTGAATAAGATTCCCGCCATAACGCCAGGTGCAACTGATATTAGTGTGACAAAGGATAATGACTGGTATTTCAGACAAATATATAATAATAAGATGGAGGCCAGTTTTTTAGTCCATTATGCGTATGAAATATTAGGAAAAAGAAGCATCACGATAATTCATGAAAATTATATGTTTGGAAAAAACAGCGCTTTGCAGGCAGAAAAAACCGCAAATGATCTTGATATGAATATCAAGTATATCTTTGAATTCAATATAGATAAAGACTCTAACCTGATGGAAGAACAATTTACTAGAATCATTGAAAGGCTAAAAGCCGCCAGTTTAAATAATGAAAATTTAGGCATCATTTTATTATGCACAAAAGTAAGGGAAGGAATACAACTTGTCAAATTAATCAAAGACAGCCAGATACAAAATGTTATTATGGGTCCATTGGGTTTTGCGACAGAACCTTTTAAAAACGGCTTTAAGAACATGCAGAAAGAAAAAGCTATTAAAGGGTATTATACTGATAATGTGTATGTCAGCACCCCGCTTATATTTGATACTGCTGGAGAGGCTGCTTCACATTTTAAAGGTGAATATCAAAAACTTTATGGTAAAGAACCTGATTGGGGTGCAGCATCATATTACGATACAGCAAAAGTTATTGTAGAGGCATTGAAACATGCGGATATTAAAGGTACACCAGAATCACTTGCCGAAGATAGACTTCTTATTCGAGACTATTTAAGAAGCTTGAATAGTGAAAATAATAAAATTGATGGCATTACAGGCCCAATATACTTTGATACCAATGGAGATGCGATGAAGCCTGTATCTGTTGCAGTCTATAAAAATAAGTATTTAATATCTCCATTATTGCAAATCCAAATTATTACAGATCATTCCAATGTATCAGATCTTTATTTTGATCGGATCGTTGAGGTTGATGGTAGGGACATGTATAAAACCAATGTTGTATATACGGGGATCGAAATGAATGAAATAGACAATATTGATACTGAAAACTTTTCATTTGATGCCAGTTTTTATTTATGGTTCAGATATCAGGAAGATATTCAACCTTACGACTATGAAATGCAAAATCTTATAAAAATGTATGAAAAAACAGAGATAAAAAAAGATCACTATGGAAGTTATCAGGTTGTTACCTACCGAATTCATGGTAAATTTAAAATGGAAATTAATGCCAGAAGCTATGCCTTTGATGAATATCAATTGCCAATCAGATTTTGTCATAAAAGTTTGTCATGGAGAAATTTGATTTATGTTGTGGACTATGTTGGGATGAATTTAAAACAAAATCATTCACTGGCTAGTAATCTTATTCGTTCCAACGTGATAGAAAATATTGACAAATGGACAATAATGGACTGTTTTGCTTTTCAAGATAATAAAGCAAAAAATACATTTAAAATTCCAGGCTATAGTATCAATCAGTCCCGTACAATGAACTATTCACAATTTAACTTTGTTGCAAAAATTGTTAGAAATAAACTATCTTTACGTGGTCTTTGGCCTTATAGTATAGCTAGGATATTATTTTTTATAACTGGTATTATTTTTCTTTTTTATTTCAGCATACTATTTGTTTTTTATTTAAAAATGAACAAACAAAATAAAAAACGAACAGAAATTCAAATGAAACAGAAAAAGATGGCCAAACAAGGCAAGTTACAAAATATTAAATACCGACTCTTAAGGTTATTTATTGAGGCAACATTTGCAACAATATTTCTTCTTTCTACTGAAATTGTCGTCCTAAATTTTCTCATTACAAATTTTGAAACTTATTGGATTCTTGTCTGCAGAAAAACCGTTGATGCAATATGGTTTATTGGCGTTGCATTTTTCGTTGATTTATCTTTCAGGCGTTTATTGAATCGATACAAAACAAATATGCAGGTTTCAACTTTTATACCTAAATTTGCATCATTTATCATATACCTTTCGACAACTTTGTTAACTTTGTCTATCGTATTTGATATCAATATTACAAAGCTACTCGCAACTGGTGGTGTTTTGGCGATGATAATTGGCTTAGCGGTTCAAATGAATATTGCAAACCTTATTTCTTCAATTGCAATTCATTTTGAAAAACCTTTTCAAATTAATGACTGGGTAAAAATTGGTGATCATGAAGGAAAAGTGATTAACATAACCTGGAGAGCAACACTATTAGCAGGTAGTGATAGCACTGTCGTATGTGTTCCCAATAGTGTTGCAACTGATTCCTGCCTGATCAATTACGACTACCTTGATAAAGAAAAGGATTATAATTGTATCGAATTGACTGTTCATATTTCTCCTCACTATCCACCTGAATATGTCAGAAAAATTCTTTGTGATGCAGTCAAAACAGCAAATACTCAATTATTAAAGGAAAATGTTGGGTCATACAAAAGAATAATTGCTAAATCACCGGATTGTCATCTAAATCAAATTACTGACAGCTCAGCAGAATACGCTGTTCGTTTTTATGTACACAAAGTAGCCTATAAGCATGTATGTACATGGGCCGTATGGAATCGAATATGGATTCATCTGTCTTTTGCAGGCATTAAATTTATGATGAATGAGGAGGTTTCGTCCCAAATCATTACACCTAAATACATTTCTGAGATAAATATTGAAGCCATTCAAAAACTATTTGATGATATATCCGGAACGTCAATATTTGAAACAATATCATTGAAGCCTGATCCTGATTCTTTCAATAAATTATCATCAGGCAATGATGATCAAGTCGTTTTTTTAATCAAAGAGGGCGTCGTTCGAATAAATTTGAGTAAGAATGATCCAGATTACAAGCACACCTTGTATTTAGGTGCGGGCGATTTTATTGATAATACTAGAAATGCAGAAATTATTACAAACACGGTTTTTTTGAAAATCCGAGAGAACAGGAATAGTATTACAGAATATGATATCATAAGAATAAAAAAGTATATTGATAAAGAATATAATCATATCATAGAAGTAAAAGAAAGTCTTGATCGTAAAACACTGTAGGGGCGCATTTCTAAAAAGGGGGGACACTTTTTTTGATTTTGCAAAACTTGCCACTTATCTTTTATTCGGCACCCTTCATATGTGCTGAAAGGAAGTTAACACTTTTTCTCATTCCCGGAGAAAGCATACTTGGCGACTCTGCCGTCTACTAAGGAATTCTAGGAAAATAACTTCCCAAATTCAATAAAATCA
>Ga0272440_1001343_pt1 | contig 20172 bp, 6 predicted proteins | sample SSMMMBAug17_FD_192440 | JGI IMG/M metagenome (GOLD analysis project Ga0272440, IMG submission 192440) | Marine sediment archaeal communities from Little Sippewissett salt marsh, Falmouth, MA, United States - SSM-MMB-Aug17 | ecosystem: Environmental > Aquatic > Marine > Wetlands > Sediment ...
AGTTATCCCTTTACGTTTCATTAATAATAATTAAAATGAAACATTTCAACTTTATGTTTAAATTTTAATGTTTTGGCACAGAATATGCCCTTTTGATTAAATAGCCTTGTCGTTATTTTTAATTATTATATTTTTTTTCATCATTTAATCAGACAAAAATATGGCTCTATTTGAGTATAAAAAGCCATCTTTTGTCTGATGGCTGATTATAACTTTTATTTTTTGTTAAATTATTTTGTTGCTTGAAATACATGTTCTTTAACAATTTGAATTTTAATATTATTTCTGTAAATATTTATGATGCAATATTTATTCTAGCTTGTGTGATTATGTTCGCCATTTGGTAATATAGTGTAATTCCATTTTCCCAAATAATCATCGCGGTAAAGATTTATGCTGTCTATCTCACTTGTTGTTAATTTGCGTCCTTTTTCGTACTCTTCGAGTTTTTAAAAAAGATGAAAATTATACTAAGGGAGGTTTAGGATTAGCTATGTTCCTCCGACAGGGAATGCTATCCTGGATAAATGCTTGGCAACAATATGCTCCTGAAAGTTTTTCAACAGATAAGCAGTCCAATAAATCGCCAATGCTTCCGAGTGATGTTCAGTCAGAAATGACAAAAGTTTTAGCAAATATAACCTTATGTAATATAGAGGAATCTGTACGATGAAAACACCATCAGTAAATCAAAAAGTTAAAGCGACTCATTTAAAAAGGCAGGCATACTGTTATGTTCGCCAATCCACAATGAAAAAAGTCGTGGAAAACACAGAAAGCACAAAACGTCAGTATGCACTTCGGGAAAGAGCAATTGCCCTGGGATGGCCTATAATACAGATAATAACAATAGATTCCGACCAGGGAGAAATCAAAAATTTTGGAAGCAAAATTTTCGATTAGATTATTTTATTTAGCAGAAACATTGCCAAGCGATGTTTCAAATTTTTTCTTGCCTTGTTTAATTTCAGTACAATAGCCGATGTCCAAGTTTTTGCCTACTTGCTTTTTGTGTTTATTGGACTCCAGCCAGGTTAGGTTAAGTTTTCAGTAGATATTTGATCATCACGTTTCGCTCAGTTGACGAGTTCAGTGGATTCTGCTCCTTGCTTTGTGTTTTATTGAATTTCAGTTCAATAACCGCTGTCAGTGGATTTCAAAATAGTCCTTTAAAATTTGTTTACAATCAAACTTTTAATACAATCAATATTTTGTTACATGGACCAGACGCCTTAATAAAAAAGAAGTCAGTTATCGAAAAAAAATTGAAAAAGACCTGAAAGAATCACAGCGCATTGCACATATCGCCAACTGGCGTTTAGATATTACTACAAATGAAGTCGTATGATCAGAAGAATTATATCGCATGTATGGCGGAACCATTACAATTCGAACAGAAAACGTTGATATTGATCATACCAAAAATATTCCTTTGTCTGGCGGAAAACATATCAGCATTTCTGTGGAAGACCAGGGAATACAACAAACGATTTATCTGAACTCTTGAACAAAGTTATTCTTGAAAATGAGACCGCAGCCTAATTAATTATTAAGATGCATGTGTATCCGAAAGTGTTTCAATTGATTCTATCAATGCGTCAACCAGGTGTTCCCCTGGAATTTTTTTAACGACTTTGCCTTTCTTAAATAATATGCCGGTACCATCACCGCCAGCAATACCAATATCCGCTTCCCTGGCTTCCCCAGGGCCATTGACAACACATCCCATAATTGCCACTTTGATATCTTTTGTTATGTGTTGCAAGCGTTTTTCAACAGATTCTACGATTTCAAATAATGGAATCGCAGTCCGACCACATGTGGGGCAGGATATAATCTCAGGGCCACGTCTTCGGATATTCAAAGCACGAAGTATTTCATAAGCCACACGAATTTCATCAAGTGGATCGCGTGTTAATGACACGCGGAGCGTATCTCCAATACCTTCAGCCAGCAATATACCGATTCCAAGGGCTGATTTGACAGTACCCGATATTAATGTGCCTGCTTCAGTAACACCTACATGAAGCGGTATATTTGTTTGCTCAGAAATCATTCGATATGCATCAAGGGTGCGTTGAACATCAGAAGCTTTGATCGATAATTTAAAATTTTCAAAATCAAGTGAATGCATCAGTTGAATATGTCTTAATGCACTTTCAACCATCGCTTGCGTCGTTGGTCCCCCAAACTTTTTGAGTAAATCTGACTCAACTGAGCCACTATTGACACCAATACGAATGGCCAGTTGATTTTGTTTGGCAGCCTGAACGACTTTTTGAACAGATGCCATATCACCAATGTTGCCTGGATTGAGTCTAATTGCATCTGCCCCATGTTCAGCCGCTGCAATAGCAAGCTTGTGGTCAAAATGGATATCTGCAATAAGGGGGATCTGGATTTGTTCCTTAATTTTTGATATTGCAATCGCTGCATCCATATCGGGAACTGCAACACGAATCATTTCACATCCAGCAGATTCCAGGCGTTGAATTTGAGAAACAGTGTTCTCAATATCTTGTGTTCTCGTGTTGGTCATGGATTGGACCGCAATGGGATTGATTCCCCCCACTTTAACATTTCCAATACAAATTGTTTTTGTAGGCTTTCGGTTTATTATCATTATGATATCATTCCTTAAAAAAAATTCCTGTGGATTGAAAATATTTCCAATAAAAATAGTCCATTTATTTCATCTCATTTCCTATGTTCGTTTTAAACAGATAAAGTCGGCTGAAGCCCGACAATAAATTCCTTGTTTCCCTTAGGCCCAAGTATTGGGGATGTCAGTACAAACATCGTTTCAAGGTTCATTGTTAGAAAAAAAGCCTTCAGATCTTCGATTACCCGCTGATGAAGGTTTGAGTCACGAACTACGCCGCCTTTTCCAACCTCTTTCCTGCCCACCTCAAATTGAGGTTTTATTAAAGCCAGCAGGCGCCCATCATCCCTAAGAAATGGAAGGCAGGCAGGTACAACAAGTTTTAATGATATAAAAGAAGTATCAATTGTGATTAAATCTATTTTTTCTTTGACAACATCCTTTGATAGATAACGAATATTTGTCTTTTCCAGAACAGTAACTCTATGATCTTGTCGCAGCTTCCATGCCAGTTGACCATAGCCGACATCAACAGCATATACATGACTGGCTTTGTGTTGCAGCAAGCAATCTGTAAAACCGCCAGTAGATGCGCCAACATCCATGCAAATCATACCTTCAGGAGACCAGTCTGTTATGTCAAATGCTTCTTGAAGTTTGAGTCCGCCACGACTGACAAAAGGAATATCCGAACCCCGCAAAACGATTTGTGCATCAGAATGGACGAGTGTGCCAACTTTGTCAACAGGGATCTGATTCACAAGAACTTTTCCCGCTAAAATCAGTGCCCGACCACGTTCACGACTTTGAACCAGATTTTTTTGTTTCAGTAAAACATCTATTCGAATTTTTTTTGATTGTTTTTTGTTCGAAGTGCCCATAAAAATCCTGATTAACGACGAAGTACATGACCATTTCTTTTATCATTAAATCCATCAGGCGTTACATTTGGATGCCCATTAACGAAAACATAGTGAATCCCTTTAGGAAAGACATCTGGATTTTCAGGCGTACTATCATAATCTATGGTTTTGGGATCAAAAATAACAATATCGGCCCAATAATTCTCTTTAATCAATCCACGATCTTTAATACCCATCTGACTGGCAGGTAATGACGTTGCCTTACGAATGGCCTCTGTTAAAGTTAATCGTTTATCCTGTCTGACATATTTGGAAATCAGTTTGGGGTAGCAATCATAAAATAAATGACTGGGTTTCCCAAATCCAAACATGATTGTATCTGTTACAATGGATGTATTGGGATCGCAAATCGCACAGGCACCAAATTTTTCTACCAATTCATCCCCAATGAATGTCGGCGCGATAAACACTAACACCCGACCTTCTTCCTCAATGAGTAAATCGCAAACAGTGTCAAAAGGTGTTTGACCACGTGCTTTAGCAATTGCATGCAGTGACATACCTTCATAAGGTTTATTTTTTTCGGTAATCACACTCATGAGATGGATGGAACGAAAACCAAGTATTTTAAAAAAATTCATAGACCATGTATCATTTCCTCTGTGTGGCCAAATGGATTCTCCTGACATGATGGATTGAAAAATCTTTTGTCGTTCAATTCTACTGCTCAAACGTTCAATAACAGACTCACGTTTACCTTCCAAAACCCAGGGGGGAAAAAAAGCAAGAATATGTGTAAAACCTGTACTGGTCGGCATGGCATCAATGCCAATGGGGAGACCTTCATGGATTCTGTCATTCAAGTCATCAAGGATGTGTTTTAAAGTGGAATCATCTGGCATGGGTAAAGAAACATATCGATTCACAAAAGAAAGCATTCGCAATAATTTTCGTCCAGCTTCATCAATAATAGAATGTACATGGGGGATATGGAATAAATGTGATATTTGTACCCTGACATCAGTCAATCTGGACAGGCTGATGATTTCATCAATGGCTTGTGGCAGTGTGTTGGAATAACTTCTGATATGACTTGCAAACACCCCATCATTTTTTGAAATCAATCGCGCCAATGGCGCCAGTTCATGAGTATCGGCATTTAATCCAGGAAAATACATCAATCCAGTACTCATTCCCAGGGCGCCAGCTTCAAGCCCGGACTGTAAAAACGTTTCCATATGCTGAATATCATTATGACTTGCAGGTGAATTATCCAGTCCTTTTGCAGCAATTCGAAGCATGCCATGGGGGACAAGATACCCACAGTTTAAAATCACACCCTGACGCTCAAGCACTTCAAAAAAGTCTGCCACCGAAGACCACTGAAAATCGTAATTATTCTCCTCCCCCTGCATTGCCTGAACATACATAACAGCATCATGACGATAGGTCTCATCAAGAGGCGCCGGACCCATTCCACAATTCCCACCCACAAAAGTGGTGACGCCCTGACAGATCAGCGGCATTAATATCTGGGAATGGTTTTCTAAATGGATGGTCAGATCTGCATGGCTATGTATGTCAATAAAGCCTGGGCACACAGCCAGGTTGTGAACATCAATAAGTCTGTCTGCCGAGGTCAATCCAGGGGCAATTTTTACGATACGCCCCTCATTAATACCTATATCTGATTGGTATTGCGGGCCTCCTGAACCATCATAAATTAAAGCGTTTTGGATAATTGTTTGATATTTGTTCATAGAAATTACTTTATTATTCCTTAAAAATATTTAAATGTTGTTGTTTTAATCATTTCGATTTGTATATAACTCAAATGCCTTCATGTCAATACAAGTGAACGCTTTTTTGTTTCACTTGAATAATTACAAGATTTTCAATTGCTTTTTTACAAAAATATGGTAATAAAAAATACACTAAAAGAAATCACCCAACCTACAATAAAAGTTGAATAAACAAAAACCAGAATCAAACCTATGTCCGAGAACGAGCAAATTATTTCGCCTTGCACAGAAAAAAATTTACTTTAAAACCAATATTAATTAACAAATCATTAATTAAAAGGAGTACATGAATGATTCAAAGGCACTTTTTAGCAATTGCAGCAATGATCTTATCTTTTGCAGCAATTCAGGCATGGGGCGCAGGATTTGCGCTTTACGAAAACAGTTCACGAGGCACCGCCATTTGTGGCGCATTTGTTGCCCGAGCTGATGATGCATCAGCATTATTTTACAATCCATCAGGCATTACACAGCTTGAAGGCAGACAGATTTCTACTGGAATCAATACTTATACCGGTCTGGTTGATCTTCATTTACCAGGCGGTGGTATTGAGGCGGTCCAGGACAAAACCTGGATAGTTCCCAATTTTTATATGAGCCAAAAAGTTACTGATAAAATTTGGGTGGGTTTAGGTGCATTTGCGCCCTATGGTCTTGGTAATAAGTATCGGGAAGACTGGTTTGGGCGATATAATATGTACCATGCTGAAATTGCGTGTATGGAAATAAATTCCAATCTTGCCTATAAGGTAAATGATTCTTTTTCCATTTCATTTGGCATGTCGCGTCAAAGTTTTGAATTGTTAAATAAGAGAAAACTTCGTTTAAAAAATGTTGTTATAGAAGGTTTAGTGCTGGATGAAAATCTAAATATGAATATGGATCAAGCAAGAGCTATGTATGAGGCCCAACTTGCACAAAATTTTGATTCAATGCAAGACATTGATCAGGAAGTAATGCTTGATAAACCTGCTTATCGTTTCAATGTTTCTTTTCGCTATCAGATCAATGATAAACTATCCATTGGTGGACAATATCGTTCCAGAGTTACCTATGCGCTTACAGGAAATGTCACATATAAAGATTTACCTTCTACAAGTGCGAATTATGACGCTACAACAAATGGAATTATAGAACAGATTCACGATATATTAAAAGATGCAAGACTTGAAGTTGATATTTCCCTGCCAGATTTATATGTTTTTGGTGTGGCGTATCGCATTACTGATAAAATCTCAGTTGAGGCAGACATTGTGCGTACCCAATGGTCAAATTATGATAGAATTAACTATCATTTTGATAATCCCCTTGGAGATCAGGTTGATCAAGCAAAATGGAGTGATGTCAACTGCTATCGCTTTGGCGCCGAATTACAGGTGAATGAGCAATTGACCGCCAGACTGGGGTATCTTTTTGATGAAACCCCCTTACATGATGACTACATTGACTTTTCACTGCCTGGAAACGATAGACATTTAATGACCTGTGGTTTTGGTTATAAATACAAACAATTTATTATTGATGGTCATTATGGGCTTGTTATTTGTATTGATAAGGATAATCGTCCAAATTTAAATCCCAACGCCTTTATAGACTATGAATGGCAGCATCGAAGCTCTAAAACCCATCAATTAGGATTTAATGTTTCTTATACCTTTTAAGGTTTAAGTATCATTATTAAAGAATAAGGAGAAAATAAATGTCTATTATTAATCAATTTTTAAGAAAAATGAAGGCTCATATAAGCTTTATATTCGTACTATCAATCGTTATCGGTTTGGTGGGGTGTGAAAATTCTGATAACGTTCCCCCAAAACCTGTAGAATTAAGCGGTATGGCATTAACAGGCAAACCGATTGAAGGTAAAATATTTATCAAAGATAAAAATGGGAAGCTTGCCTCTTGTGAGATTGCAAGTGATGGCTCTTTTGTTGCTGATGTCATCGAATTAACGCCCCCATTTGTTCTATGGTCTGAACCCGATGACTCCGCGCCAAACTATTATTCCATGCAAAAATCATCTGGATATGTGAATGTCAACCCGGCCACAAATGCGATTATGGCAATGGCTATAAAACAGAATCCGAGTGAATATTATAGCAGTGGAAACAATGACATCCCCGATGATCAAGATATTGAAAGTGGAAAAGAAACAATCGTCGAAATCGCCCGCTCTTATGGCATCCCCCTTTCTGAAAATTTTGATCCAATGACAGATGTTATTGAACCAGACAAAAAGGGATTTGATCGCATCCTTGAATTGACAGATATGGAAGTTGATGAAGCGGGCAATCTCACAATTACTGATCATGAAACAGGAATAATGATATACAAGGATAACGTAACAGATACCCTTCAACCTGAATTAATCCCAGAGGAAACCTTTGAAAATGTCGTAAAAAATAGTACCACACCTACAAACTTTACCTTTCCTGAAAATTTCATATGGGGAACAGCCACAGCCGCCCATCAGGTAGAAAGCGACAACACCAACAACGACTGGTACGCATGGGAAGAACTGAACCGCATCAAGGATGATCATTCCAACTTAACCGGCCCGGATCATTGGAACAATTACGAAAAAGACTTTGATATTGCCAAATATCAACTGGGCACAAACGCCTACCGCATGAGCATTGAATGGAGTAAAATTGAACCTTCACCCGATCAGTATGATCAGGAAGTGATCAATCATTATCACGCCATGCTTGATGCATTGATTGAACGCAATATCAAACCGGTTGTCAGCTTGCAGCATTTCAGTCTGCCTTTGTGGATTCATGACCCCACACCCGATCCTAACAATGACAATCAACCCACAAATCCGGGCTGGAATGATGACACCGCAACACCTTACATTGTTGAACGAATTGTAAAATTTACTGAAGACATGGCCAAAGAATTTGGTGCAAAAGTCGATTGGTGGATTACAATTAACGAGCCCCTGGTCATGTATGCCAATGGTTATCTTGTGGGCGATTTTCCACCTGGGGTCGGTTATAAAAACGAAGCAGGTGCCCTTAATTTGCCATTTCCAATGGGGCATCATGATACAATCAAAGAAAATCTTTTGGATGCCTATAAAACAGAAGCCTATGGTTTAAAGGCAGGTATTCAGGCATCAAAGGTCATTTTCCCCAATATTATTCGTGCCCATGTACTCATGTATGATGCGATTAAAGCCAATGATACAGTCGATGCTGATGGAGATAGCAAATCATCAATGGTATCCATTTCCAAACATCATGTTGTATTTCGGCCAATTGGTACAGACAGTGTCAGCTTAACAGCCTATTCACAAATGAATTTTCTCTGGAATGAAATGATTTGGGATGCCATCATTAAAGGTCAACTGGACAGTGACCTGAATCAGGAATATGATGAAGATCTGACACTTTCCTATGGCACATTTCCAAAAGTAGATTATATCGGATTTAATTATTATGCACGTCGCGATGTTGTCCCTGTTGAACAGATTTCAATGATGATGGGTATTGATGCCCAGGAATTTGATTTTTTTAAAGGATTTCCAGTAGATACATCTGCTACTGGCGCTTTGAATGAATTACTCATGGGTAATAATTATAATTGCCTGGGTTGGGAAATCTATCCACAAGGCATGGAAGATATTATTATTTTCTACTCTGAAAAATATGGAAAAACGAATAACTTGCCCATCATGATTACCGAAAATGGTACTGATAACGATATCGATCGCCCGGGTTTTGTTGTGGACATGATTGAAAAAATGGGCGATGCCATGAAAAATGGCCATAACGTCATTGGTTATTTACATTGGTCCTTAATGGATAATTTTGAGTGGGAACGCGGCTATGGCCAGCATTTTGGTCTTGTGAAAGTAGATTTTGATTATGAAACCAAGCAGACCAATCGTGAATTGACTGAAGGCGGAAAAGCCTATGCCAATATCATTATGAATCATGGTGTTGTTAAAGTGATTAAAGATAAATATGGCACCATTGATCAGCCTGCCAATATTTTAAATGACCAATCCATTTGTTCATCAGGTGAAGGCGGAGATGTTTCAGAAGGGCCGACAGAAAATTGGGAAACAACGCTGGATACATCCAAAGGCGTTGTGGAATGGTCAATTGTCAAAGCCAATGATGGCTCAGTTAAAGCAAGCGGTGAAGGTTCTTACTACATGCAAGCTGCTGGAATGGATGTTACTGTCTCTTTTCTATTTGAGCAAGTTGCTGCCAATGTTTCGGGGGCTTCAGTTTCATTTATAGCCAGCGGCACTGCATTAATTAAGGAAATGCCCTCAATGACTTCTGGTTTTATTTATGAATTCGACAGCGGACAAGGGACTTACAAAATAACAGTGGACAGCCCTACATGGATTGGCTTACTGGATTCTCATCCAATTGTTGGTGTTTCAGCTTCAACACTTGTTAGTGGCAGTGGTGTCACTGAAAGTGGAAGCAGTGATTCTAAACTATGGAAATCCATATTGGATTCTGATACAAATACAGTCAATTGGGAAGTTCTTTCAACTACAGATGAAGGTGTCGCAACCATTTCTGGAGAGGGATCTTATTTTATTAATGTAATGGGCGGGCAATACGTCATTTTTCCATTTGAAGAAACAACAGCAACATTTACTGAAAATGCGATGTCTTTTATCGCGACTGGAACAGCTTATTTAAGAGATATGCCCACAATGACTTCTGGCTACTCTTTTGAATTGAATGGCGCAGAAAATAGCTACAAAATATCTGTGGATGATACTAACTGGCAAGGATTATTGCCCCAACATCCGATTACAGGTTCAGCCAACATATCCCAGATTGTAGAGCCACCCGCACCCACACAAAAAGGGGATGACTCTCCCTTAACAATGAAGAATCTCAATAATCTGAATGTTCTGTTTAAAAAGAATGGGACATTTTCTGTTTATAATGGCATGACAGCAGTACTTAAAAGTAAGGGAGATTCAGCCAGCAATGGTGGCGTACTTTGGAGAAATGCTCAAATTGAAACAAAACTTCCCCTTGCAGGAACAGTTCAGGGCGGATTTTTAGGACATGAAAATTTCACAGTGCAGGGTACTGACGAAGCGCCCTGGGTTTCAGGAATTCAAACTGTAAAAGTGGAAGAATTGGCGAATAACAGTATTGCATTAACCCTTAATGATGCCAATAATTCAGGCAGTGCATTGATGACTGTTCAACCTTATGAAGGCGACGCTAATGTAATCAAAGTAACGCTAAAAGTACCTGATGATGCCAACCACGTATCCTGCTCCTTTGCCAGTGATTCTGATGAGCGCTTTTATGGATTCGGCTCTCCCACATGGACCACCCAACATCGTGGCAGCAGTATTCCCATCTGGGTAACAGAACAATTGTTGGGAAGAGTGACTGACGAAGATCCTTCAAATTTTATGGAATTAAAAGGCCATCCTTACGATAATCAAATCCCCATTCCATTTTTTATGAGTTCCAATGGTTATGGCATTTTGCTGGATACAACATATCGATCCATGTTTGAAATGTGTACAGATGATCATCCAGACACCTGGCGCATTGAAACCTGGAACAATGAAACCAGTTTTTATATTTTTACTGGTGAAAACTTCACTGATTTACTCAAAACGTACACAGATATTTCAGGCAGACCCGACATGCCGCCAGACTGGTTCTTTGGCCCAATGAACGATGCTGTTCGCGGCGAAGCCAATGTGCAGCGTGTTGCAAATCTCATTCGTGACAATAATATTCCTTCAACAGTCATCTGGACAGAAGACTGGCTGGGTATTGGTTCTCAGGCAACTGGATTTCGTTTAAGTCATGATTGGGATGCATCAGATCTTGAATACCCAAATCTTGCCAGCATGATAGATACACTTCACAATGATGGTTTTAAATTTTTGGGATATTTCAGTCCATTTATTCCCAATCCAGAAACCACACCAGGACATAATGTTGATAAGTGGCAGGCTGCCAACGATAATACGTACTTTTTCCTCAATCCTGAAGGCACCATGCGTGAAATGCTCGTTCCGCCTCTAATACCACCCGCAGGCGGCGGGCTCGATTTAACAAAGTCCGAAGCGGTCAACTGGTATAAAAACTATGTGCGACAGGCTGCTCAAATTGGTTTGGATGGTGCAATGGTCGATTTTGGCGAATGGGTGCCATTTGATTCTGTTTTTGCCGATGGTCGTACTGCACCTGAAGTGCATAATGAATATCCCCTGCTCTGGCAAAAAGCCAACAGAGAAGTTTGGGACAGCCTTGTCAGCGATGGCATCAAAGATGATTACTTATTTTACGTACGCTCTGGTTATGCGGGTTCTCAAAAGTATGCACCTGCTTTCTGGGCAGGCGATCAAAACACCAATTGGGACCGCCTGGATGGCATGGCCAGTGTGATTACAATGGGCTTAAATCTGGGATTAAGTGGTATTTCATACTTTGGACATGATATCGGTGGCTATTCTTCATTTGATACACCTCAGGTTCACGATTTGCCCGCAACACTTGCAGCACAACTGCCAGCAAATTTGCAATCTGAACTCTGGGATGGAGTGTCCAGTAAAGAATTGTTCTTGCGATGGGCTGCTATTGGCGCATATTCGCCCATGATGCGCACCCATCATGGTTCACGCTATGGCCAAAACTGGTCTTTTGAGGGCGGACCCAATCCAGAGAACTTTACCATTACCAATGATACTGTTACCGCAATGCGTGCGCTTTTTGCTCAGGAAACATTCAGAGCTATTTTTTCCGATGATGCTTTAACCGCATTGGCAAATGTAGAATCTGCAATAATGGGACTTCAGGATCATTCTTTTGGAACCTGGGTCGATATTGACACTGAGATTCGTAATACAGTTGCTGATGCTGATATAGAGATATTGGCAAATGCAAACCTGAATATTGGCAAACTTACGTTGCGCTATGCACAGCAAAATACTCAAAATTTGTCTCATCCAAAATATGATGCTGAAACAATAAACATCTGGAAACAATATGCCCAACAGCATATTGCGCTTTTCCCCTATTTAAAAGTCTATGCAAAAGAATCCAAAGATTATGGCCTGCCCATGATGCGACATATGATTTTGTTGTATCCAGATGATCCAGTGATTCAAAATGGTATTCCTGACAATGAGGATTTTCAGCAATTTTCTGGAGAACAAAGCAAAAAACGACCCTACAATGAATTGTTTCAATATTTTCTGGGCAATGAATTGCTTGTTGCGCCGATCATTGATCCAGGAGCAACCAGTCGTCCGGTCTATCTACCCAGAGGAACATGGTACAATATCTTTACAAAAGAACAATTCGATGGCGAAAAAACCATTATTGCCAGTGCAAATATTGATGAAATTCCAATATTTGCTTCAGCAGGAAGTATTGTTCCCAGATTGCCTGATGGCATAGAAACATTGGTGGATACTGTCAATGCAGATATTACTGACTACAATGATAAGAAAGATGTTCTCAGGATTACAGTCTATTCAGGAAAAGATGGCAGTTTTACTATGGTTGATGGTACCCATATTCAATACACCCATAGTGGCGAAATTGACAATCTGACAACAGCGAAGGTGAATGGTGATTCAGTCAATGTCAATCATATAGACAAGGCCATTTCAATTGAAACACCAGGGGCAATAGATATTTCTCTCGAATTATCAAATGGTTCCACGCTGCAAGTCTCAAACGCACCCTTTGCGCGAACATATCAAATCTGCATTGTTGCGCCAAAGCCCATTTTTGCCTTTCCTGATAATTTCATATGGGGAACAGCCACAGCCGCCCATCAGGTAGAAAGCGACAACACCAACAACGACTGGTACGCATGGGAAGAACTGAACCGCATCAAGGATGATCATTCCAACTTAACCGGCCCGGATCATTGGAACAATTACGAAAAAGACTTTGATATTGCCAAATATGACCTGGGCACCAATGCCTACCGAATGAGCATTGAATGGAGCAAAATTGAACCTTTACCTGATCAATATGACCAGGAAGTGATCAATCATTATCATGCCATGCTTGATGCATTGATTGAACGTAATATCAAACCGGTTGTCAGCTTGCAGCATTTCAGTCTGCCTTTGTGGATTCATGACCCCACACCCGAACCAGTAAATAACAACCAACCAACAAATCCAGGGTGGAATGATGACAGTAATACGCCATACATTGTTGAAAGGATTGTACAATTTACTGAAGACATGGCCAAAGAATTTGGTTCAAAAGTGGATTGGTGGATTACAATAAACGAACCCCTGGTCATGTATGCCAATGGCTATCTTGTGGGCGATTTTCCACCTGGGGTCGGTTATAAAAACGAAGCGGGTGCCCTTAATTTGCCATTTCCAATGGGGCATCATGATACAATCAAAGAAAATCTCCTGGATGCATACAAAACAGAAGCCTATGGTTTAAAGGCAGGTATACAGGCATCAAAGGTGATTTTCCCCAATATCATTCACGCCCATATACGCATGTATGAAGCGATCAAGGCCTATGATACAATTGATGCTGATGGCGACAGTAAACCATCAATGGTATCTATTTCCAAGCATCATGTTGTATTTCGGCCATTGGGTATCGATGAAATCAGTCTTGCAGCATACAATCAAATGCAGTTTCTCTGGAATGAAATGATATGGGATGCTATTATTCTAGGACAACTGGACAGTGATCTGGATTCCGAATATGATGAAAATCTCTCCCAAAAATATGGCACTTTTCCAAAAGTGGATTACATTGGATTCAACTATTATGCGCGCAGAGATGTAGTACCCGTGCAGCAAATGTCTTTTATGATGGGTATTCCGGTTTCAGAATTCGACTTTTTTAAAGGCTTTCCAGTGGATACATCAGCAACAGGCGCAATGAGTGAACTTCTCCTCGGCAACAATTACAATTGTTTAGGATGGGAAATCTATCCCCAGGGCATGAAGGATATTATTGCTTTTTATTCTGAAAGATATGGAAAAGAATTCAGTCTGCCCATAATGGTTACAGAAAATGGCACAGACAACGATGCAGATCGCCCGGGCTTTGTAGTGGATATGATTGAATTAATGGGTGAAGCCATGCAGGAAGGCCATAATGTTATTGGATATTTGCATTGGTCGCTCATGGATAATTTTGAATGGGAACGCGGGTATGGACAGCATTTTGGATTGGTGCGGGTTGATTTTGATTATGAGAACAAGCAGGAAAACAGATCTGTTACTGAAGGCGGTGAAGCCTTTGCCAGTATTATCAAAAATAGTGGAATACTCCCATCTCTGAAAGATAAGTTTGGCACCTTCTATAAACCAACGAATATTCGGGATGACCAGGAAATCTGTGCTGAAAATCAAGGCGAAACAAATGATGATGGCAAGACAAAAGAAATCTGGGAAACCCTGTTGGATTCGACAAAAGGATCAGTAAGCTGGTCAATTACGAAAGAAGATGATGGTTCTATAGTGGCATCTGGTGAGGGATTATATGGAATTGTTGCAATGGGTAACAATGTGAACGTTTCATTCCCATTTGAAAATGTTCAGGCAGTTATCGCAGATGCTTCAGTCCTTTATACAGCAACTGGCGCAGCAGTGATCAAAGAACTACCATCCATGACCTCAGGTTTTACCTATATCTTTGATGGGATACAGCAAAAGTACACCATCTATGTTGAAAACACGGGATGGCAGGACTTACTTGACGCACATCCCATTGAAGGACAGGCTGTTTCCACTTTAATCAGCGGGAGTGGCATTACAAGCAAAACAGAATCAACAAAATGGCAGGCTGCATTAGATACGAACAAAGGTGTGGCAAATTGGGAAATTATCGACACTGACAATAATCTGGTCTCTGGTGAAGGTGCATATTATATGGAAGCAATGGGACAAAATGTTACTGTTTCTTTTCCCTTTAAAAATATCTCTGCAACACTTACTGATGCAGGTATGTCGTTTACAGCTTCAGGTACAGCTGTGATCAAAGAAATGCCAACAATGACTTCAGCCTATACATTTAAGCTTGATGCAGAATCAGGAACCTATGAAATATCTGTAGAAGACTCCGGCTGGCAGAATTTATTGGAGCAACATCCCATTGTGGGTTCTGCACAGATTTCGCCTGTTGAAGATGATCCGGGGCCGACTGTGCAAAAGGGTGACAGTTCTCCTCTAACGTCGATTCAGATCAGTGGATTGAATATTTTGTTCCGAAAAAATGCCACATTCTCACTATATAAAGGGGCAGATCAAATTCTTGGCAGCCAGGGCGATCCAACCCTTAATGGTGGAATGATGTGGCGCAATGCACAAATAACACCATCATTACCATTGGCAGGAACAGTACAGGGTGGATTTTTGGGGCATGAAAACTTTTCAGTTGAAAGCAGCGATGACGCCCCCTGGCAATCAGCAATCAAAGCAATTGATATGACCAAAACAGAAAAGGGCATTCAATTGACAGTTTCTGAAGCACAAGAAATTTCAAAAGGTGTTCTGATTGTTGAAGAACAAAACATTGAAGGCATCAATACGCCAGTGATGAAAGTAACGATCAAAGGCCCGAAAAATGCCAACCATGTTTCCTGCTTCTTTGCCAGTGATTCTGATGAACGCTTCTATGGATTCGGCTCTCCCACCTGGACTACGCAACATCGCGGCAACAGCATACCCATATGGGTAACAGAACAATTGCTGGGCAGAGTGACTGATGAAGATCCTTCAAATTTTATGGAATTAAAAGGGCATCCATACGATAATCAAATTCCCATCCCATTTTTCATGAGTTCAAATGGCTATGGCATATTGTTGGATACAACCTATCGCTCCTTGTTTGAAATGTGTACAGAAGACCATCCAGATTCATGGCGTATTGAAACCTGGCATAATGAAACCCGATTCTACATTTTTACAGGCGAAAACTTTACTGATCTGTTAAAAACATACACAGCCATTTCTGGACGGCCAGACATGCCGCCTGACTGGTTTTTTGGCCCCATGAATGATGCTGTGCGCGGTGAAACAAATGTACTTCGCGTGGCAAATCTCATTCGTGACAATAATATTCCTTCAACAGTCATCTGGACAGAAGACTGGCTGGGCATTGGTTCTCAGGCAACTGGATTTCGTTTAAGTCATGATTGGGATGCATCAGATGTTGAATACCCAAATCTTGCCAGCATGATAGATACACTTCACAATGATGGTTTTAAATTTTTGGGATATTTCAGTCCATTTATTCCCAATCCAGAAACAACACCAGGGCATAATGTGGAAAAATGGCAGGCAGCCAATGACAATACATATTTTTTCCTCAATCCTGAAGGCACCATGCGTGAAATGCTCGTTCCGCCTCTAATACCACCCGCAGGCGGCGGGCTCGATTTAACAAAGTCCGATGCTGTCAACTGGTATAAAAACTATGTGCGACAGGCCGCACAGATTGGATTGGATGGTGCAATGGTCGATTTTGGCGAATGGGTACCATTTGATTCTGTTTTTGCCGATGGTCGTACTGCACCTGAAGTGCATAATGAATATCCCTTGCTCTGGCAAAAAGCCAACAAGGAAGTGTGGGACAGCCTTGTCAATGATGGCATCAAAGATGATTATTTATTTTACGTACGCTCTGGTTATGCGGGTTCTCAAAAGTATGCACCTGCTTTCTGGGCAGGCGATCAAAATACCAATTGGGACCGCCTGGATGGCATGGCCAGTGTCATAACTATGGGATTGAATCTGGGCTTGAGTGGAGTTTCTTATTTTGGTCATGATATTGGTGGATATTCATCTTTTGATACCCCACTGGTTCATGATTTACCTGCCTATCTTGCTTCAATACTGCCTGCCAATTTGCAATCTGAATTGTGGGATGGTGTTTCCAGCAAAGAATTGTTCCTGAGATGGGCCGCCATTGGTGCATATTCGCCCATGATGCGCACCCATCATGGTTCACGCTATGGCCAGAACTGGTCTTTTGAAGGTGGACCCAATCCAGACAATTTTACAATAACCAATATTACAATTGGTTTCATTAATAATTTGATCACTGAGGGTAAATTTAGTGGAATTCTATCTGAGACCGCCCAAACTGCACTGGCAAATGTTCAATCCGCATTGGTTGACCTTCAGGGTCAATCATATGGAACATGGTTGGATATTGATTCAGCCATTCGCAATGCAGTGGGCAATGCAGATATTGATACACTGATCAATGCCAATCTGAATATTGCGAAACTAATTCTTAGGTATTCAACCCCAAATACTGAAAACCTTTCTCATCCCCAATATGATGATGAAACACTCACGACCTGGAAAAAATTCGCGCAGCAGCATATGGCACTTTTTCCTTATTTAAAAGCCTATGCCAAAGAATCGGTAACATCCGGACTTCCCATTATGCGCCATATGATTTTGCTTTATCCTGATGATGATGTTATTCAAAATGGTATTCCTGACAATGATGTCTTCCGAAAATTTTCAGGTAAGGAAAGTGGTAAACGACCCTACAATGAATTGTTTCAATATTTTCTGGGAAATGAAATCCTTGTGGCACCTGTGATTGATCCAGATAAAACAAGCCGACCAGTATATCTTCCTGAAGGAACATGGTATAATTGTCAAACAAGAGAAAAGATTATTGGCCCGCAAACCATTATTGCAGAGGCCGCATTGGATGAAATTCCTTTGTTTTCTCCCGCAGGCAGTATTGTTCCAAGAATTGACAGTTCTGTAGAGACCCTTGTCAACTCAGATCGCCCGGAAACAATAGATATTAATGATACAAATATGTTGCATGTTGAAGTGTTCTCTGGCAAGAATGGCACATTTACAATGACTGATGGAACTTCATTTGAATATATACATTATGGAGATATGGATAAAAATACAACCGCTACTGTAAATGATATTGATGTTACCATCCAGCCGATTGACAATGCTTATGTAATTAATGCACAATCAGTGAATATTGAACTCATTTTATCCAATGATTCGCGTCTTCTAATAACCAATTCACCTGTACAACGCAACTATATCATTACGATTGTTTCTCCCTCCATTCAGGCGCCAAAAAATCATAAGCCTATTTATGATCATTATGGCCGAGAAATTATTTTGCGGGGTGTCAATGCCCGAATTAATGGCGTTTTTGATGTATCATTCGATGATGACAGAGAACCGCTTGAGCCAATCCCTGCTTTTAGTTCTGATGACACCGAAGCCATGCAAAAAATTGGATTTAATTTCCTTCGGCTCCCAATCAATTGGAGTGCAATCGAACCAACACCCAATACGTATTCCACAGATTACCTTGATGCCATCCAAAATGTGGTGAATCTATGCCAGCAAGCAGGAATTTACGTGTTATTAGATATGCATCAGGATGCATTTAGCAAAGAAATCGGCGAGGATGGTGCACCTTTGTGGGCAATTATTCCAGATCCTGAAAGCGTAAATGAAGGCGGACACCTAGGAGATCTACTTTCATTGCGTCTTTCTGGTCAGGTCCAAAAGGCATTCATGAGTTTTTGGAACAATGCGGTTGTGGAAGTTTCTGCAAAGAAACTTCAAGAACATTTTATTGATGCCATGTGTCATGTGATGGATCAATTTAAGGACCATCCTTCAGTGTTGGGTATGGAAGTATTCAATGAACCCTGGCTTTTGCATACTGATATGGGAGAAAGTGATATTGATAAATTACATCAGTTTTATACCAATGCCTTTACGCGCCTGAAACAAACAGCACCTGAAAAACTGGTCTTCTTTGAACCAGATGTCAGCAAGAATTACCCATCAGCCGATGGCCGCCCACAATATTCAGCAATGATTCCTGAAATAATTCCCTGGAATACAGATCAAACTGTATATGCACCGCATTTATATATAGAAAGCTTTATTGCAACCGGAAATCCTGATCCAAATGATCCAGAAATTCTGGCCAGTATCAACAATTCGCTCATTGAAGCGGCTGCATTCAATACCCCGCTGATGATTGGAGAATTTGGATTCAATCATCAGGATCCTGATTATGGGGCTACAATGGATGTTGTCATGAACCTGGCAGATCAATATTTGTTTCATACCGCGCAATGGGTGTGGAAAGAAAACAGTCAGGATGCCTGGGGCTTTTATGATTTTGAAAGTGATGTTCCAGTGTTGAGAGACACCATTGCTAAAGAAACCGCTCGGGCATATCCACAAGCAATCAGTGGACGTATACAAAACATCCGGTTTGATAAGGTTTCTGAAAATTTAACAGTGCATTTTACATACACAGATACAGGCGAACCGCATATCATATTCATACCTGTCACCTATGCCTATACCAATGGATTTGATGTTTTGTGTGATGGTGAAAATGTAAGCTCCACACAACTGGATAATTTAGGTCGAATCGCAGTTTCATGTGGTGCGAATGATGGTAACAATCATGTGTTACAGGTGTCGGCAAAATCTTCTGAAGTTCGAATTGCCAAAATGAATCATAGGCAATGTTCATATTAAGTTTAGGGATGCTTTGAAAATAAGATGTTCATTTTTCCTTGTTCGTACAAAAAAAAGGTCGTGTAGAGACGTAGCATGCTACGCCTCTACACGTACAATTACCCCAATATTTACTTTTTATGAAATGGGGAAATTATTTTTCGAAGACATCAGTTATCAATATTTATGTTGTTTTTTTGCATGATGCGCGATAATGCTATTAAAAAACGATAATGATAGGGAGTGAAAATGAATAAATTTTTTATTATCATATGGATTGTGATTACTTGCTTAAGCGTACCTTATGCATACGCTGTAAAAGAAACAGTGAATGAACGACTAATTAGAGTTGAGGAATCTATTAAAAATCTTGATATGCGTTTAACTCAAAGAATTGAAGATACAAACAAAAGCATT
>Ga0272440_1001344_pt1 | contig 20166 bp, 6 predicted proteins | sample SSMMMBAug17_FD_192440 | JGI IMG/M metagenome (GOLD analysis project Ga0272440, IMG submission 192440) | Marine sediment archaeal communities from Little Sippewissett salt marsh, Falmouth, MA, United States - SSM-MMB-Aug17 | ecosystem: Environmental > Aquatic > Marine > Wetlands > Sediment ...
AGCCAGTGCTTTTATGCCATTGTATGTGTATAATTCACAATATACCGCCCCAATTTTTAATACATGCTTATCAAAAGCTTTTAATTGATCCAGTGTTGTTTGATCAATCTCACCAAATTTGACCGGAATTTTGTCATCAAAAGGGATGTTTTTATACGTTTTAGCATTTTTTCGATTTTTGCTTGAAGAACTTACTGCATTTGCATAAACACCTGATGGTTCAAGCGTTAAAAAATTTTCCCAGGATTGTCTGCTTGCAGCATATCGATTGCGTTCATCCTGTATTCGTCCGAGATTAAAATAGGGATCTGCAAAACCTGGATTGGATGTTATCACATTTTTCAAAAGAGTTGAAGCATCCCGAAACATATCAACATTAATATACGGATCAGGACCGATTAAATACAGGGCTACCGCAAAATTGTTCAAGGCATCAGGTGAATGTTTATCCAGTTTTAAGGCATCATCACGAAGGATTCCAACAGCTTTTGAGTATTGACCGGACATGATTAATGCAGAGGAATAATTAACAAAGGCTGGAACATAAAATGGATCTTTTTCACATGCCTTGATTAAGTATCCGATGGCTTGATGAAATAAATCTGTTCGACATCCACTTTTTTTGTTCATTTGCCTTTTTTGAGTTTGATCATTTTGAGTCAAGGGAATTCTCATTTTCTCCGCTCTGGTCTCAGGGTCAATAAAAGTGGATAGTTTAAACCGATAGGCTGCTTCAGGATCGCACTCAGCCAGTTCTTTCATACCCAATTGATAATAAATAAGGCCAAGATTATTATACACTTCCCTGGATGGGAATTTTTCACAAAAGAATTCTAAAAAAACAAGGGCATCCTTATATTTTCCAAGCTGATACAATCGAATGCCTATCTCAAATGCTTTCATGCTGTCAATAATATCGTTGATTCTCAGTACAATCATTTTCGCGCGTTGATTGGGAGGTGGATGAGAATCACTTTTTTGTGATGGGTTTGCCTCACAATGGGCTACCCATTCTTGAAAAAAATTGTTTTCTGCTGTTTGAACGATAACGCCAGGATCATAACCTGCCATTGTCATATATATAATGGCAAAGTCATCGGCATGAAACTCTTTGATATGGTTGTCTTCCAAATGATGAAACAAGTCTTTCATTGATGGTGGATATTCATTGTTGTCAGATGGTGATTCGTGGGGCGATTCATTGGGAGGTTGCCAAAAATCACCATTAGAAAGATGAGCCAGTTCATGGGCAATGATAAAAGCCATTTTAGAATCACCTTCACTCATGTTTTCATTCGTATAACATGCGGTTAACGCTTTTTGAGTCAACAAAATTGACCCATCAGGCAGGCAGACTGCATTATGTTTACCTGCTGATTTCAGTATGACCAGTTTGGGAAAATGTTTGCTTTGTTTATCGGCTGCTGCATTTACCCTTCTAAAAACCTCATGAACTCTGGGAATCAATGGATGTTTTGGATCTAAAACGCCATAGGTTTTAATCCACCAGCTTGCATGATCTGTCTCTGTTTGTGATGCAGATACGTTTTGCACTAAAACATTTATCATCAATATAACAATGAGAACACTATAAAAAATATATTTCATTATACCTCCTTGTAGATTTTTTTTACAAAAAATGTTTTATCAGGCGAAAAGCTTCATTTCTAATAAGCCTGTATTGCTTTTTCGTGAGTTGATAATTGTTGGATGAAGTTAATATCGATTCTACAGTATTAAGACTGTTGTTTATAATTCCTTTGTCTTCATTTTTTTTAACAGCATTCGTATGAAAATCACTAATAAGGTCATTAATGAACTTTAATTGTATTTCCCAGAATGTGCTATTCAATTGAACGTCAGACTCATAACTGGAATTAATTAAAAAACACCATTTTGCCAACGAGAAATAAAAGGAAACATCCGGTATTTCAGACCAATGATTCAGTGACTGTTTTTCAGTATCAGGATAAAACAAATCTGATACCCTGTCTATTGAATCATTTTTGAGCAGGTGATTTTTCCCATCCAATACTCCTGCTGAAAACGATCGATGGATAAAATCTTCACGAGGCACTGACGCAAAAGATAATTCATTTCCATCAATTTGAATATCTTGAAATGTGGTATTTGTCATCAGTGCCATTTGATAAGATTGGTTTAATAAGGGAGTTTCTGAGACAGCAGCGGTAAAGAAAAACCATAAAAGCAACAAACAAACAGGTACAGGTGCCCATATGGCCGGGCGTTTTATCATTGGAGTATCTTGTGGAAAAAATATGTTTTTTAGACATAACAGGATGGCTGTCAAAAATGATTTAATGATATCAAACAAACCGGGTTGTATCATGTGATCTACATGAGATTGATAAGCCTGTTCTTTTTTTGCCTGAAAATATCGTAATTGTGCTTTTCTCATTTCCAATTGAATTTTTGGAGAATTATGTGATTCTGTTTTGATCATTGTCTGTTCTTTTTGATTCAGCTCACAAAGCCTTTTGTATGAAAGTTTTTGAATAATATATGAAATATCCTGAGGAATGGGCTGAGGGTCGTTTTCAGCATCTGTTTTTAATTGTTCCAGTTTTTCGAGTATTGAATCATTGTTATTCATTATATCACCTTCCTTTGCTGTCAATATATGTAAAAAAAATTGCCATGAATCAAAATTTGCAATGGCTGCGTGGCAGGCCTCATCTTTTTTGGTGCAGTTCAGCGTTGACATTTCCTCAATGCCTGCTAAAAAATGATCAGTGTGCAAGTCTTCAATTCTTTCATTGCTATCATAATAATATTTCCATAATTTATTGTGAACAAACACTTGCCATTGACTTTTGGATGTTCTGGATTGTTTTAAGTTAAAAAATCGAGGTCGTTGGTGTCGTTTTCGAGGGGGAAGTTTCAGATATTTGCTTAAATAATTATTCATGCAATCAATTGAAAAATGCGTACTTTCGCCATAAAAAAATTGATCCTCTTTTTTGGTGCAGATTTGTTGGATATTTTCAGGTGGATCATAAAACAGCTGTTTTTTTCTTGAGCCTCTTTCCCATGCCTGAATTTCCATCCATGCTTGCAAAAACAGTTTTTTGACATGACGGCTTTCGGTGTTATACGTTTTTTGTGAGATATAATCTTCGTATGACCCAATAATGCTCCAGGAAAGTTTTTTATCACCCTCTGAAAAAAGAACTCTTTCTTCAAACACATGAAGTTCAAAAGAAATATCATCGTTTCGATAATATTTGACGTAATTACGAAGCGGCTTTAATTCTTCAGGTAAAAACTCTTCCATTTGCGTCAATTTTTTGGGAAACCATTTTTGACTCATGATGCACCTCATTGTGATCATTTTACAATAGATCTTGAATAAATTGATTCATTCATGAAAAAATTGCTTTGGAATCATGGAAAAAAAATTTTTAGGTTTGACTATACACGACTGAATAATTCGTGTCAGGCGGAAATAAATAGGGTATAACAAATAAATAGAGCGATTTTAGAATGTTATACTCTTTTTATTTTTTTTTATAACAATGTACGCTTATGAGAGGATATATCATGGGGCGTATGTACAAGTTGGGGGAACATGTTCATTTAATTTATCGGAAAAACAAAATCCTGCTTAATATTGGTTCAAGTGCAATTCCGCTTGCTAACGCGCACGGCTCAGAAAATTTCGGCAGTTTTTAATCTGAGCCGTGCGCGTTAGCAAGCGGGACTGTACTTGAAGCAAATATCAAACAGGCTTTCCAAAGTCGCACAAAAGTTAGGCATTTCTAATATTTCCCGAAGGGCTCTACGTTCCCCCAACTTGTACATACGCCCACAAGAAAACATAACCGCAGTAAAAGCGCAGCGGTTATGTTTTGAAATGATTAGGTGTAAAATTCTCCGATTTCACGCCTGAAAAATTATATTGACTAATAGGTAATATATTTATTGTATATATACACAAGACAGTTGGGGGGCTGCATTATGCGGTTCACAGAGCAGTCCGTTGGAATAAAGTTCCACTCGGCTTTTATTTCTATTTACCCCAAAATGGAAATAGCATTCGAAGAATTAGTAAGTCGTTTCGATATATATTTAAACAGAATATACCGAGAACAAAATTATTCACACAAAGGTCTAATAATATGCGATAAAAGTGTATATGAAACAAGCCTTCAAAAATTATCAATCGAATTTAGAAAAGAAGGTACAAGGTGGCGAGATATTAGAAATATCAGAGAAGTTCCAATATTTGTTGATTCCAAAGCTTCAAGGTTAGTTCAATTGGCTGACCATATAGCATATTCAGTCTTCAGAAGATATAACGCAGGCGATTTGACATATTTTAATTGCATTGAGAACCGGTTTGATAGCAGTGATGGTAAAATTCACGTTTAGTACATAGACAAACAAATAATCCCAATTGCACTTGTCCTGCATGCATAACAAGAAAATAATATAATATAGATACCAAAAAAACAATCAAGACTCCCAAGGCTTCTTTTGGAGAATCTAAGAAAAGATTTTAAAATTGTGGTCGTGATTCTTTTTCCATGTGAATGTTCCTTTTCTGGTTTGAGTTGTGTGATTTTTTTTAATTCAGCTTAAACTAAAATTCCAGGTTTAACCCATTCATCTATGTGTAAAAGGATAAGTTTAATCCCTTTTAGTTTATTCTTATCAATTGGATTGTCATCTTTTTTGGTTAAATCATCTTTAAGCAAATCTTTTATAAGAACTATAATTTTGTTTATGTAATCTATAAATTCTTCAGGGATTTGGATTTGAGCGAAACAATTTAAAATTGAATATATGCCTAATTTATGTTTTATCAAATCGTTAGCGGATGTCTTCGCTTTATATAACCAATCAAGTACTTGCTTTACATCTCCTGTGGTCAACAAAGGATTAAAATCAAATTGCATTATAGCAAATGCATATTTCATGTTTGGTATATAACTTTTTAGAAGTACAGATGTCTCATATATTTCTATAGATGACTTTGCTCTTTCTATAAAAAAATCAAAATCAAATAGTTCATCAATCCACCCACTAAATGTATAATACTTAGATGCATTTTGTGCATAAATGTCTTTCAAATCTCTAATAGGTTGCTTTGTTGAAAAAAACGTATCGTTGCTTTGAAATAATTCAATAAGTGTTTGTGTATGAACGACCCAAAAACCAGATCTATTTCCAAGTCCAGATGGGGAAAAGGTCAATCCTTGTTGAAAACATTTTCTTGCTTTTTGTAAATAATTAATAAAATTATCATAATTAACAAATTCAACATCTTCAACACCCTCACCTTTATCTTTTTTACGACTAATAGAAAGAATTCGAAAGGCAACACCCAAATATACAATTCCAAATTCGCACCAGGGTTCTTCATCTTCAATCGCGCAATATTTGCTGATGAACAATCCTTCATTGATTGATTGTTGAAAATAAATTTTTGCAACTGAAAGATCCTGTTGTTCTAAGGCAAGATTCAAAAAAATATGCATTCTCATTGACCTGGCGACAACATGATGAAAGTTTGATGCCAGTAAAGTTGATATAATCATATTGGCAACATGAAACATTTTTCTAAAAAAACAAACCTTAGTAATTTCTATTATTAATAATGTATTCTGGGGGTATCTGTGAATGGCGGACAGAGCAATATGAATCGTTGAATCTCTTTTTTGGGGAATGAAAAGAGATTCTTTAAACTTAATAAATGTTTCACGCGTAGTTGGAAGCATTTTTTCTGTTAACAAAATCGGAATAAAGTCATAATAAATGTTACTCCAAAGAGATGTCAACCACCACACTTTTATAATTTCATCATCTGCTGAATGAATTCTTTCAGGTTCTTTACAAAAATTAACGCGAATATCATTTGTAATAACACATAGCCTTGTAAATTCTGTAACCCGGATAATAGCATCTTCGTCTAAATTTGCGTTTAATAAAGATTTGAGATAAATATTTAATTTAGAAAATTCACCTGTCGCAATTCCTATGGCAATATTTTGTCTCTGATTAATATGGGGTGAAAGAGGCCATCTGATTGTCATTTGATGTGCTATTGCTATTGCATCTGTAACTGTTTTTCCATAATCAATAGGAATATAAGAATCTGTTTGGTTTTCATGTTCTGAATGTAAATCAATTGTAAATTCATTCACCTGAAAAGAATCAGAACCTTCAAAAGAAGCATATTTAATGTTTAAATCTTTTATAATTTGATTTAATTCATTTTTAAACCATTTAAGTGTTTTTTCATTAATAACATCTCCCCTGCCCTGTAGAGCAAAAGCAATACGAACCCCATTTTTAGCAACCGAAACAGTATTATTATCACATAGTTTTACCAGTGATTCATAATTCCAGTTGTATATTAATTGCGGTCTTTTATAGCCAATCCAAAGCGATAACAATCTTAATGTATTTCTTTTTTTGGGTGTGTTTACAGGCTCATTTGTAAGTCTTGAAAACATTGTATTACTAACTTGAACATCACCCAATTGCATGTCTTTGGAAAGCTGATTGATCTGTTCAGCTAATTGCCTGAAAGAATGAGCTTTTAATTTTTTTATAATATCCTTAAATGATATTTTGGTTGGAAAGATCGGTATTTCTGATTCTAAAGCATTTTCTTCAATAAATGCTTTTAAAGCAACTATTGTGCTTTCTGATATTAAACTATTCGTATGCAGGAATTTAATAAGATTGTTTATTGATTCCCCTGACATATCTTCATTAAATTCAATAAATGAATAACTATTAGGAATCATAGAAATAATCCCTAATTTAATTTTTTCTTTTTCAAGTGTTGCTTTCATAAAACTTCCTTTTATCCTGTTTTAGGATAGTATATTATTTTTCTAAAACACTAAATCAGTTTAAAAGCTTTATTTATTTGACATAGATTTTAATTTTTTATAAAAATATTTTTAAAATTTTTATAAAACATATTGATCTACTGATTAATAGTCAAGTTATTTTTGATTATTAAAAAAAATAAATTTCAAATTTAATATAAAAATCAATTAGTAATAGAAGCATTTGAGATTAAATACAGTTTTTTCCGCCTGAGTCTCACCACCACAATGGTGTATGCTCAGTGCCAAGATTAACAATGTTGTTAATAAAAAATTGAAAGGAGGGATTTAAAATGGAATAAAAAGAAAGAAGGCCGAACTAAAATATAATCCGACCTCCAGGTGAATAGTTTCTGAATCCCTGCCAAGAGCTTTCAGAAACATAGTTTTCTTCATTACATTTTTTGTTTCGCTTGTCAAGGATTATATCCTCTGGGTTTTATAACTCAATTCCTTTCGGCCTTTCTTTTAACTCACATTTGTTATCGTAGTTTTTACCTTTTCGTTTTTTTACGCCCGCATTGTATTTTTGCGCAATTTGAGGGGTAAGCTATGATTTTAATCAATTTATTATCTTATACAATGATGAAAGGAGTTTTTTATGAAACCATTTTGGTATTCATTTATAGTAATTCAAATTATTATAAATGTATGTTTTGTTGATGATTATGTATATGCCGTGCCACAAGCGCCAAGTCCGCAAACACCATCAAATGGTGCTGTAATTAGTGATTCAACACCAGATCTTTCATGGAGTTTAGTTGAATGTTACTATTTTCAGGTAACCATTTACGATGATTCAGGAAATGTTGTTTGCAATGTTGCCAGGCATAGTTCTTTTTCTTTTACACCCGGCAACCAGGCATGTAGCCCTTTATCTCATAATGGCACTTATACCTGGAAAGTCAGAGCATATGATAATGGATGGAGTGCCTGGGGAGAATCTTCGTTTTGTTTGAATGAATGCTCAAATAATAATGAATGCAATGATCCTCTTGAATCGAATGATTCATATAGCCAGTCTTATTATATCAGTAATTCGAGCTATAGTAATAATAACCTTTGTTTAACTGAAAACGATAGTGATTGGTTTAAATTTTATTATGATTCTAAAGATTTCTACTTTAGAGTTTTAGGATATAGTTCCAGTTCAACAGGGCCTTATGGAATTCGTTTTAGTCGATCTGGTTCTGATGTAACGATTGAAACTTTTGAGGTGAATGGATCAACAGATACCAAACTTGAACTATATAGCTCAGATCATTCCACTTTACTTGATGATAATGATGATTGTGATTCAGGCCGCTTTTCTAGAATTTCTATCAGCCTGGCAGACGATAGCGACGATAGCGACGATAGCGACAATAGCGATCCTTTTGAGCCCAACGATTCATATAGTTATGCCTATAATATCGGATCAGCGACATCTTATAATACTAGTCAGCCTGCCCTGTCAGAAAATGATGAAGACTGGTTTAAATTTTTATATAATTCGAGTTATTATTATTTTAAAATTAATGGTTATAGCTCGGATATTACAGGCCCTTATGGTATTAATTTTAGTCGATCTGGTTTAAATGTAATGATTGAAACATATGAAGTTTCCGGAGAAACAGATACGAAGATTTATCTTTACGATTCCGATCATTCAAGTGTACTCAAGGAAAATGATGATAGTGAAGGCCTATTTTCAAAAGTTACGCATTCTTTCCTACCAGATCTTACAGAAGGAATGTTGATCAAGAAAGATGGTAATCCGGATATTTATTTTTACCAATATGGTTGTAAATGGAAAATAGAGAACGAAGAGGCAGCTTCATATCTGAATTCAAACTGGCAAAATGAAACAATCACTTATCCGAACTCAATTATTGATAACCTTTCCTGGCCGCTCAGACCTGATAGCAATAATACGATACCTGTTTTCCCAGGTAGAAATTTGGTTTTTAAATATAGCGGAAATGCAGCAGTGTATATTATCGAACCAGAACCTGGAACAACTTCACCGCTTAAATGCAGAAAATTTGATAGCGAAACTGACTTTTATAGCTATGGTTATCCGGCAAGTTCTCTTTCATTACAAACCCTCTCTGTCAATTTGTCCGCTTTTAACTGGCTGAAAGATAAATATGGTATGGGAACGATCATTAAGCAAAATAATCATTCCCCTACGATTGAAGTTGTTCCTGACCAGATAGATATTTGTCATGGTTGGGATCTCTGGGTCACTGCCAGAGTGAATGATCCTGAAAATGATACTCACTCATGTAAATGGAAGGTTAGAGATCAAAACTGGAATGTGCTTGATGGTTCTCATTCTGAATATCGTTTCAAAATTACAGCCGCTCAATTATATCCTGTTGAAAATAATATCGTTGTTCAATGCACTGATTTCTATGGCGCTATCGGGGAAAACAATGCAGTCGTCAATGACTATGATGATCGCCCCAGAAATGAACCAACGTCACTATCTCCAAATGACGATGAAATCATTGACATTCAACCTGCTCAATATTCTTTTATCTATGGTGGAATTACGCTTCCACATCATGTTCAATTTTATATCGCAAATAATCCTGATTATAATCCCATACTATATGAAAATGAATTTCCAGGAAGTCCAATTACCATTGATGCAAATCTTCTTGAAGCTGGAAAAAAATATTATTGGAAAATTTGCGGAGAGAGTGATCATCAATGCAAAGGTCCTTGTTCTGAAGCTTCGTTTCAAATTGAACAAAACACCCCTTCTGATCTTGAAATATCGTTACAATCTTTTCCAGAATCTTCAAATGCTGAACAAAATAGTTTAATCAATGTCACTTGTTCAGTTACGAATCATGGCGGAAATACTGAAAACAGAAATTCAATTTCTCTTTATACTTATCTCAGTCAAAGCAGTAATCCGGAAACGTTTCTTTCTGAATCCATTATTAATATACCTGATATTGCATTTAAAAATGGTGCGAGCTTTGACACTCAAGTTGAGATTCATATACCTGGAAATATTGAAGGAGAGCATTTTTTAATTTTTAAAATTGATGGCGCAGAAGAATGGCCTGAATCCAATGAAAATAATAATCTCGCAGTATCTGATAATACCATCAAAATATGGAGAAGCGGGCAACCAGAGCTTACTCAAGGAATACTTGTTAAAACCTGGGATAGTGAAAAAGTATACGTGATCAACAATAATCAAAAGCGTTGGATTAAAACTGAGGATATCTTGAACAATTTTGGTTTAAACCTTAGCCAAATTCAATGGTTTGACTCAGGTGCTTTGAATCATATTGATGATGGCGCATACATTGTCGATGAAACCGGCCAGTTTGTTTATCGCCATGTTGATACAGATAAAACCACTGTGTATCGGATTAAAAATGGAAGGTCTTACGCTTATCTTACATGGACAGACTTTGTTAACGATGGTTTTGATGCAACCAGTGCTTTTTTTGCTTCAGATATTGCTTTTTCATGGCTTCAGCAAACATACCCACCTGATGGTTATGAAGATTTTGATCCGCCTGAAATTTCAAAATACCTGACCCCTCTGTATCGGCTGTACAAAACATATCCTGACCTGAATACCAGAGATCATTTCTACACAACAAACCTGGCTGAAAAAGAAAAGGCATCAACACCTGAAAGTGAAGGCGGGTATGGTTATACTTATGAGGGCATTGAGTGTTACATATTCAGGGAAAATCATCCCGGTTGTGCGCCATTATTTCGTCTGTATAATCATCAAAAGCGAAGTCATTTTTATACCGCTCAAACACAGGAAAGGGATATAAAAATAACTGAGGGATATACCTTGGAAAACGCTCCTGGTTTTGTTTATGTGACTGAGACCGAAGGTCTGGTTCCATTATTCAGACTATGGGAAGAAGGAACAGGGCATTTTTTCATGGGGATTGGTAAACATGAATATGATAACGCAATTAACCATCCTGACTGGAATTTTCACGATCAAGGAATCGTTGCATATGTCAGTGCAGATGGTCTTCGCGATGCCATGACGTTTCAGCGTCCTCAAGGAAAAATAAATGGTGTTGATCTTGGCAGTGGCGCTTACAGAGGTCTAAACAGCCTTGATCTATCCATGAAAGGAAAAGGTCCTTCACTGTCTTTTGCTCATTTTTATAATTCCTTTCAACAGTCAGATTTTCCAATGGGGCAGGGGTGGTCTCACAATTTAAATGGCACAGCATATGAAGATAAAATTGGCAATGTCCTGGTTAAGTTGGGCAACGAGACCTCTTTTTTTATGAAAACTTCTGATGGCTACAAAGACACTTCACATAAACATGCAATTTTAAAAAAAATATCTGATGGGTTTAGCTTGAAACAGAAAAACCAAACTGTTTTTAAGTTCACTTTGCATGACGTGAAGGGATCGACTTCAGGTCAAATAGAGTATCTTATTTCTTCCATAACAGACTGGACAGACATCAATAAACTGACTTTTATTTATGATGATGATTCTACAAAACTCTTCTCTGTCAATGATACCATGAATCGAAAACTGGTATTTACTTACAATTCGTCAAATTTGCTGTCATTGGTCAAAGAAGTAGTTGGGAATGTTGACAAACGTTGTGTTCGTTTCACTTATGAGAATGGGAAATTATCAACATTTACCGATGCACGGGGTGAAATTACTTCATATGCTTACCATAATAGTGGCGTTGAAAAGGGGTTAATCGCTTCAATTACCTATCCAAAAGGCAATATAATTGAAATTGGTTATGATGAATCAATGCGCGCGACATCCATTAAGACAGCAGATCAACCGCCCACAATAATTGACTATGAACCATCGTCAAATACAACAAAAGTAACTGATCCTCAAGGTGTTTTTTACAGATATATTCATGATAACCAGCTTCGCTTAACCGCAATGTCAGGCCAATCACTGTATTCTACAATTGAATATAGTGACCCGGTAAATCCCAACAAACCAACACGAATTGTAGACAAAAAAGGTAATGTTACTCAGTTTGAATATGATGCCATGGGAAATACCATTCAAATCATAAATGCAAAAAACAATGCGGCCACATTTGTTTATAACAGCAAAAACAACATTACTGAACATTATGAATTTCATGCGTCCAATGAATCAGCTGATCCGACTATATATGTTTATGAAGAAAATGGTAATAGACTTAAATCAATTACTGATCCTGAAAATGAAACCATTGAATTCAGTTATGATAATTATCACCAGATATCTTCAGTTAAAGATGGCGAGGGACATGTCCAGTTCTTTTCGTATGATTATTATGGAAATCTGAATAATGTCAGGGATGCTGAAAATAATGTAACCTCATATACGAATAATTATGCTGGATTGACTGTTGAAATGAGAGATGCCAAAGGGATTAAAAAGGCGTTTGATTATAACGAGACCAATCAGCTGCTTAAAACCACTTATTATGACAAAAATAATTCAGAACTTTTTAACGTCCCGATGACTTATGATCAAAATGCAAATCATGAATCTGTCAGTTGGCTGAATGAAGGAGTACTTTCAAAAACAGCGTATGTTTTTGATGATCACGATAATTTATCAAAAATTATCAAACCAGATAATGTTGAGTACACATTTACGTATTATGACAATCATCTGCTTTACACGCGAAAAACTCCCGATAATGTCACGACAACATATTCATATGATGAATTTAATCGTCTGAAAAATATCAGTTATGGAGCTCAAAACACTATCGTAATTGAACGTGATGACAATGGCAACTTGCATAGTGTTTCCTGTCCTTTTGATTCTCAAAAGAAGACAACATTTGTTTATAATGAGCTCAATCAGTTGAAACAATTTACTGATCCATATGGTCACGTTGTTGGCTATCTTTATAATTCATCCAATCAACTCAAAACAATAATCTATCCTGATAATAAAGAAGTAATTTACACATATTTCAACAATGGTCGTTTAAAAACAGTAACAGATATGTTTGGAAACTCAACACGATTTGATTACTATAAAACTGGCCAGCTTAAAGAAATTCAGCGCCCCAACCAGACGAAAGTGACCTATGAATATGATAATGCATCCAGGCTGATTCGCATTGAAGATCAAAAAGCGGATGGCAGTATTATTTGTTCTTACAGCTATGAGTTAGATAAATCAGGTAATATCAAAGCTGCAACAGTGAATGAACCCCTTTCTGGCAATTATCATCAGTCAAAAGAGGTTTTTTATGAATATGACAAAAAGACAAATAGACTCCTATCTGATGGCTCAAATACCTATCTCTATGATTTAAATGGAAATAGAAGCCAAAAGATCGGTAGTGAAACCTCTACTTATATCTGGACTGCTGAAAATATGCTTTCAAGAATTGATACCCATTCTGAATCAATTGAATATCGATATGATGGTCTAAACAATCGTATTGCCAGAATTTATGAAGGACAAGAAACGCGATATATTTTGGATGTCAGCCAGGAATTGAGCCAGGTCCTTGCTGAGTCGGATAGCAATAACCAGATCAAAACATATTATGTGTATGGGCCTGGACTCATCAGTAGCATTTCTGCTGATGGGTCAGTACGTTATTTCCATTACAATTCCAGAGGTGATACCATAGCACTCTCAGACGAAAATGCCAGGATAACTGATAAATATGCTTATGACGAATTTGGAAGGATTCTTAGTTCTGAAGGCTCTACTTCAAATCCTTTTAAATTTGTGGGGAAGTATGGTGTAATTAGCGAAAATGATGGATTATATTTCATGCGTGCAAGGTATTATGATGCTCATGTTGGCAGATTTTTGTCTGAAGATCCACAGGGGTTTTCTGGAGGAGATTGGAACCTGTATGGATATGTAAAAGGAAATCCTTTAAACTCAATAGATTGCTCGGGTGAATTTATACAGGTTATTTATGCTTTTAATAGCTTGTTTAATTTTTCATTAGAGTTAATTAAAATTTATGAAATGACTGAATTGATGGATTATTACGAAGAAAAGATAGAGTGGTATTCCAAAGTTCTTGTTGAAAAGGATGTTAATAGTACCAATCTTGAAACGCTCAATAGAATATCAAATGATATTGATTATTTAAATACTCAAATCAATAAATTAGGTTTTCAAATGATATTTAAATCTGTCATGGCGGGCAGTGCTGCAAAAAAAATAAACAATCCACCTTTTTGGGTTAATAAAGGTTTTCATAGTTGGAATAGATACGATTTACCTTTAATAGGCAATCTACTGAAGAAAAAGGCGGCAAAGGCTTTAACAATTACAAACATAGGGAGGTAGATAATGCGTATATTCTTAATACCATTTTGCATATATTTCATTCTATTGTCCGGCTCATATTGTAATGCAGAAGAATTGATATACAAATATGATGATTTAAATCGTCTTATAACAATTCAATTAGCAGATAAAACGCTGATTAATTATGAATATGACATCTTGAACAATAGAAAATCAATGGCAATTATTGTGAACCAACCACCTTCTATTAGTGGTAAACCGCTAACAATAATTGATGAGGACTCGCAATATTTTTTTAAACCCACAGCCGAGGATGAAGAAAACGATATTCTATCATTTGAGATTGAAAACCGACCAGACTGGTTAATTTTTGATGTTAATTCTGGTGAATTAAAAGGCACACCAGACAATTCAAATGTCGGCACCTTTGAGAATATCATTATTTCGGTTTCTGATGACAAAGGCAATCGTGCTTCATTGCCGGCTTTTAACCTTACTGTCAAAAATATCAACGATGCTCCTTTGTTGGATTCTGAGTTAATCGTTAATTTTCTATCCCTATCTGAAGATACTGATCTTAATAGTGGAACCACCATTAATGAACTTATTCCGAATGATATGATTACTGATATTGATGAAGATCCTGTTAAAGCAATTGCTGTTACAGGTCTTGATAATATGAATGGTCATTGGGAGTATTCAGTGAATGATGGATTTAGCTGGCTTAACTGTAATGATAACATCGATCAAGTTGTTGATACACACTCTAAGGCTGTTCTTTTGGATGAAAATTCGAAAATACGATTTGTTCCTGAAGAGAATTTTCATGGCAATTCTTCTTTTTCATTCTGTGCATGGGATAAAACGTCAGGAGAAACAGGACAAAAAGTTGATACCACACAAAGAGGAGAAACCTCTCCATTTAGTGTTAATAAGGCCAATGCTTTTATACGTATTATCCAGGTTAATGATTCTCCTCTTGCTGAAGATTCTACTTTGTTTGTGGATGAAGACTCAATACTAATATCACATCTACAGGCAAATGATATTGATAATGATCCGCTTGTTTTTCAAATTATTGATCAAGGAACAAAGGGTGTCATTACACTCATTGACACTGCCACTGGCGCTTTTACATATACGCCCTTTTTGGATATGACCGGTAATGATTTGATTACGTATAAAGTCAATGATGGAATAGTTGACTCCAATATCGCAAGCCTGACGATGACAATTATTCCAATCTACGATCCTCCGGTTACAAAGCATTTAACCTTCATCACAAAAGAAAATATGGCCATTCATGAAACACTTTTTTGTGATGATAAAGACAGTAATGTTCAATTGTTTGAAATCGTACATTATCCATCAAAAGGAAATGTGGTTATCACTGATTTAGCTGCTGGCTCGTTTACCTATACGCCTGGTATATTTGAGACTGGAATGGATTCATTTTCTTATAAAGTTGATGACCAGATAGCAGGCTCAAATATTTCTAATGTGACGATTACGATTCAGCCTGTTACCCAAAAAATTGTCGGCAATGTTAACTATTCTGGGGGGTTGTCCGGAGAACTTTATATCGGCGCTTTTGAGACTGACGATCAAGACTATACGAATGCAATTACCGAGCAAATTCATACCTGGGAATCCGGAACAAATAGCATTGACTATACGCTCAATGTTGATAATGGCAAAAGTTATTACCTGTATGCCTTTATTGATAGAAACTATTCATCAAAGCGGGAGTCAGATGAACCTGCTGGCGAGTATAATGAAGAACCCATTAACATCAATAATGCAGATGATATAAAAATGAGAAATATTATTATCTGCAAAAAAGGAGATGTTGACTGTGATGGCATGATTACACCCAATGATGCTGTCGAGGCTTTTAATTTATCTTTCAAAGAATCTTTTTCGCCTGATGAATTATTCAGAGCAGATTATGATTTAGATGGAATCGTTGCGCCACAGGATGCTGTAGATATTTTTTACGCGTCTTTTTAATTATTTCAACCAGGGAGAATGCAGTTGTTTCATTCTCCCTGAAACAAGTTTACATTTTTTATCTTTAATAACTTTTAACTGGAGGTTTGTATTATGAAAAAAATTTTTTTATTAAATGTGTTTGTATTCTTTTTATTTTTTGCAGGAGCTGTCTTTTCTATGGACTTAAGCCCTGTCAACTCATCTGGTAAACCAGGAGAATTGATAACAATTCCCATAAATATTTCCAATATTGGAAATGCCTTTGAACTTGATGCTTTTGGATTTTCAGTTCATTTTTCAGATGGTTTGCAATTAGAAAGCGTTGAAAAGGTTGGTACTATAGTAGAATCCTTTTCATTAGTTGAAGGTCAGGTAATCAGCCCTGGTACTTTAAAAGTAAATGGTGCAAAATTTGGAAGTACTGTAAATGTCAATTCTGAAGGCCTGTTTGTAAAACTGATTTTTAAAGTAATGGAAGTATCAGCCCAAGAAACAACTCTTGAATTATTTAATTTTATCAATGATATTCAAAATGCCACTACTTCGCCAGCGACGATCTCAATATCTGAAAAATCTTCTAAAATATCAAATTTAAGAGAAACAAATATTGAGGGGATTCAGTTTAGCGTATCATGGACCAGTACAAATGAAGATATCGGCAAAATAATGTATGGAACTGATATCAACAATAGTGAAGTCTGGAAAACAGCATATGATGATCGTTGTGATTTATTTGATAATAAAATTAATCATTTAACTAGTGAAACATGGAATACAGCATATAATGACCTGAGGTTTTTATGTAAAGATAATATTCATCATGTAACAATTAAAGGATTATCACCCGACACCACCTATTATTATTCAGTTCTGTCAGGGGATACGATTGACAATAACAATGGCAATTTTTATAGCATAAATACAGGGCCTTTATTGGAACCTTCTGCTGGCAGTTGCCAGCCATCCGGCCAGATTTTTATGGATGAGGAAAAAACACAACCTGCTGATAATGTAATCGTTTATGTTACCATTTTAGGGGAATCTAAAGAAAGCAATTCTGCAACAAATTCTACTCTTGTTGTTAATGGGCACTGGTTCGTGGATCTCGTAAACAGCAGGTCATTGGATTTAAGCCAGCCATATGCATACTCATGCGGCGTGAGCAGTATCTTTGTTGAAACAGTTGCAGGTAATGGCAAAACCGATCAATTGACCATGATCGCAGAAAATTATCCAGTCATTGCCTCAGTCCCTTTGATTCCCTCTGAAGCCCATTCAATAACTGTGACTCAAAACAATCATGGTTTAATTTCGCCTTCAGATGGTATACTGGCAAAACATAACTCAAGTCAGACATTTGTTATTGAGCCAGAAGAATGTTATCGCGTTGAAAATGTATTGGTAGATGGTGAACCCGTCGGACAATTAACATCATATACATTTGCAAATATTATTGAAGATCGTAGAATTGAAGCCACTTATGCCTTGAAATCTTATGAAATTCAGGTCTTATCAGGAGAAAATGGTCATATTACGCCGCAACAAAATCCTTTTGTTAATTGCGGCTCAGATACTACATTTTCAATAACTCCTGATACGTATTATAAAATCCAAGATGTTAAAGTTGATGGCGTCTCTTTTGGTGCTATCAGCGAATACCACTTTCAGAATGTAACTGCTACCCATACGATTGAAGCCACTTTTTCAATAAATGAACATATCATCACTGCCATTAGTGGTTCAAATGGCACAATTAATCCAGAAGGCAATTCAACTATTATTCGTGGTACAGATGCCACTTATACTTTCACACCTGATAGATGTTATCAGGTACATGATATAAAAGTTGATGGAATCTCTATGGGGGCACTCAATGAATATACATTTGAAAATGTTATTGAAGATCATACAATTGAAGCGATATTTTCCCTGAAAGATTTTACAATAAAAGCAACGAGTGGCTCAAACGGAACAATTGAACCTATTGGAGATATTTCTGTTCCATGTTCAAACGATCAAAAATTCACAATCATTCCAGATGAACACTATAACATTGATGATATTAAAGTTGATGGAGAATCAAAAGGCTCTCTGAGTGAATTTACCTTTCAGGATATTGATACCCCTCATACAATCGAAGCTACTTTTTCTAAAATTTTTTATACAATTGATGCCAGTGCAGGAGAACATGGTCGAATTGAACCATCTGGAGAAGTTTTAGTAGGTAGTGGTTCAAACAGAAGATTTTCAATTACTCCAGACGAACACTTTAAGATTGAAGATGTTCTGATAAATGGTGTTTCTGTTGGTGCTGTGGATGAATATACCATAGTTAATGTATCAGAATTTCAAACCATCGAAGCTGTTTTTTCAATTAAACAGTATACAATAGAAACCATTGCTGATGGCAATGGCCAGATAACCCCATCTGGTATTGTAATTGTTGACAGCGGGTCAAGCAAAACATTTACAATTGTATCTGATGACTGCCACTATATCTATGATGTCCGCATAGATGGCCAATCTTTTGGACAGATAACAGCGTATACTTTTTCAGATATTACTGAAAGTCATCAAATTGAGGTTAATTTCAATGTATATCAGTACCATATTGATATTAGCTCCGATATGGGAGGAACGATTAGATCAATTGATCCTGGATCTGGCCCTACTTTCGCGTTTATAGAATGTGGCCAAGACTTTGTATTTACTGTAACGCCTGAAAATGAATTTCAAATATATGATGTCCTCATAGACGACATTTCAGTGGGGACTGAAACAGCTTATACATTAAGCAATGTATCAAATGATCATAGCGTTCATGCAACATTTGCGGCTGTATACAATATTCAGGAAGGTTGGAATTTGTTAAATTTTGTATTTACACCAGAAGACAATTTTACTGCTCAAAGCCTTGCTAATGCTATTAATCAGGACGATGGTGATGTTATTACAATCCAACACTGGTATGGAAGTGGTTGGCAAACTTATAATGTTGGTGCCTCTTTTGGAGATTTTAAAATTTCAAGAGGAAATGGATATTTTCTTCTGTCAAACAAAGCAAGTAAATGGCTAAATGTTGGAAAGGAATGGGATTCAGAGCAATATTCTATCAATCAAGGCTATAATTTGCTTGGTTTTCCATCAACATCCTGGAGCAATACAAGAGAATTAGTAGATTATATTCATAGAAGTAGCAGTGCTAAAATCATGAAAGTTCAGAAATGGGATGGAAACAGATGGCAAACGTATTCAATAAATGCACCTTATACGAGTTTTGATATTAAGGCGACAGAAGGATATTTTTTGCTTGCCACTGATCCTGGTATATTTGAATTTATAAGGATGCTTCCTCTTGGCTACTAATCCTGGTATCTTTGAATAATGAATTACACGAAAGTCGTGTTCAGAAGAATACGACTTTCATAAACACTTAATAAGGAGAAAATAATGAGAATATTTAATCAATATACACTAATGGCTTATCTTTTCTTTTATTTAGCAGCATGTGCCTATGCTTCAGAAAACATGGTTATAACAAATGTTACAGGCAGATCAGTAACAGTTACGTTCACAACCATAAAATCATGTTCCGGAAAGATTCAACTGTTTAAAGACAGAACATTTATCAGAGAATATTTGGATGATCGTGGTTCTGATTTTACAGGACATTCACATCATATCACTGCAGGCAATCTTACGCCTGATACATGGTATCAATTTTCAATAAGCTTTGGAGAAACATTAGATGATAATAATGGACAATTCTATCAAATATCAACAGGAGCAGATCTTATACCTGTTGGCAGCATTCAGCCTGCGGGAAAAGTATTGCTTTGTGACGAATATACACCTGCAAGAGATTCAATAGTTTATATCCATGTTTCTTCTAACGCTGACAGCACTATTTCTGCTCCTCTTTCTTCGCTGGTTGACACAAATGGATTCTGGTATGTTGAACTTTCTAATATTAGAACAAGTGACAGTATGAACAGTTATGTCGTATCCGATCAACATACATTACACATTGCGGTATCAGGAGATCAATCTATTCAAATTGAA
>Ga0272440_1001345_pt1 | contig 20138 bp, 12 predicted proteins | sample SSMMMBAug17_FD_192440 | JGI IMG/M metagenome (GOLD analysis project Ga0272440, IMG submission 192440) | Marine sediment archaeal communities from Little Sippewissett salt marsh, Falmouth, MA, United States - SSM-MMB-Aug17 | ecosystem: Environmental > Aquatic > Marine > Wetlands > Sediment ...
GATGGTATATTGAAGATGAGACCAAATCAGAATCTGTTAAATTACCATCTATAATTCCAACAAAATTTACACCAACTAGCGGGTTATTAAAATTTAACGAAGCTCAACCTTTGGATCTAAACTATGATCCTCAAACAAAAATAGACTCGCTTGATAAGTTATATTTTTTTAGCTGGATACAAATATTTGTTAAAGAAAACAATATCTTTTTTTTACAAAATAAAAAAAAAGATTTGGAGAAAAAAATATTTAATCTTTTTGAAAAAGCGACTTTTTATATTGAACCAAATATTTCATCTCAATTTTCTCCTGTTATTGATATATATTATGAATATGAGTCATTAAAATTAGGACAAAGTGAATTTGCATTAAATTTATTACCTTGCATGCCCCCTTTACCAAAAGCAACTATATGTGAAGGTTATATATATACAGGAATTAGCAATGGAAACGTTCAAACCCCTGGATGTAATAAAAAAAATATTAAAGTCGGTTCCATCTTTTTTTCAAACAGACAGAATATTTATCCATTTAGTAATGAACTGGGTAAGACTATAGTTATAGGTCCTGAGCCATGGTGCCATATTAAGATAAATAGAAACATATTAGATAATGTACTCATATTGGGATGGTCTAAGCCAACAGATATTGATGTTATTGGAAAAATTGAACTATTAGAAAAATGTCCTTCAGATTTATATATAAAAAAAGGAAATCAGTGTTATCCATTTGATAGATCAAATAACACAATTATTTTTAATCAAGCTGATGATAAGCCAACAACAAAATGGCAAATTATAAAAAAACAAGAGAATAAGGAATATAAAATTATCAATATTTTTTTTGCAAATCCTTTTTTAAAATTAGAATCATTACCAGAATGTGTAGTATGTTCAAATAATATTGATAGAATATTTAAATCAAAAGATAAATTTTGTAAATTTATATTAACGCAAATATATATTCAATCTAAGAAGAATAAGGATTTGGAAAAAGCACAATTACTTTTTTTAGATGATCAGGCGGGAATTAACAAAGACGATCAAAATTTTCAGGTTAAAGGTGATGAACTATGCAGTGTCATAAAAATAGGTTTTTCATCAACAAAAAAACTTTTAGTTCAAGATATTTTAGAAACTTATAAAAATGAAATTTTTGAAACTATTCAGAAAATTATTAAATTAGATATCTATAAAGAAGCATTTGCAGAAGGAATTTTTAAAGAAGAAGAATTTATTTTTAATATTTTTTTTGACAAAATGATACCAGGTGATTCGATAATTTTTAGAATAATACCTGTAATAAAAAATGATCATAGAGGTAAAGTTTATGGAAAAATAGATTTAACAAACTGGGATGGTATAAAAGATATTTCAACAATGTCTATTAATCCAGAAAACACAGCATTTTTTATTGAAAACCCTCCTGGAAACATAAGATGTCGTATATCTTGTTTTCCTATTTATGGATTACATTCCTCAAAAATCAAAGGGGTAGTTTCAATTAATCTTTTTTATTTAATAAATAATGAAAAAGAAGTGATTATTAAGAATCAAACTTCTCATTCTATTTTTATAGATATAGGTGATGATATTACACCTCAAAATGAAGAGATTGAACCTCAAGATGTTAAAACAGTATTATTCTCAGATATTAAAGAATCAAATACAGAATGGAAAAGCTTCTTTCTTATATTAGATAACAATAAATTAGAAGTTAAGATATATAATAAACCAATAGAACAACAATATGAAGAAGATTTTAAACCACGACCAGGTAAAATTTTATTATATGGAGGGACTCTTTCAAAAAAAATGGATAGGAACAATTGGGATAGCGATGAAAGTGATTTCTATAAATTATTTAATTCTTCTAATATTAAAAGAGAAGAAATAGAAGGTGTTAGTCAAGTATCTGAAAATGCATATCTTGCTATTATATCCAAAGATATTGAAGAGGAAGCTCATCTTTTTGCAGGTCAAAAAACAAGCATTGAATATAATAACTGTAAAAAAGAAATTCAAAAATGGGAAAATACTCTTAATATATTAAAGCCATATAATATTTCGCAGATGAAAATACAAGATGAGTTTTTATTCAACATATACAAAGGTTCCCAAGACAAAGACGAAGGAAAAATTTATTATTATAGAAATAATCCTAATGAAGCAAAGTATGCAAAAATTTTATATATAGATTTTGAAGAATATCTGTATGATCATTGCGATCTTTCACAAATTAATGATAAAATAAAAAAAATAGATATTTTACGCTGTCATCCAAAATATTTAGAGGATAAAGATCAGCACCTGTATTATATTCTTACAGAAAGGAATGAAGGTTGGTTATTTCATAAACAAAAAGGTATTAAAGGAATAGGTAGAATAGGAAAAGGTTTAAGATATAGTTTAGAGTATGAAAAAGAATTGGTAGGGCCGCTACGTAACATAGAAGGATTATTTTGGGTAAATTGGGAAGGTGAAGATGGAACATTATTATCATTTGATATTGAAAATCATCAAACACAAATAGATAAATATATTTCCCAAGGTTTCTTCTCAATAGATAATGAAATTTCATACTATCCAGGTGGAGATTTCAATCTTATTAGACAAAAATATAATAAACCAGAAGAAAACATTATCTCAGATAGAGAATTTTTTTTAAAAGATGAAAAAAATTTATATTTGTCTTTTAATCCAAGAGATTATGTAAATTTTTATGATAAAGATAGTTTTTCAATTTCTTTTAATAAGGAAGAAGGAAAATACGTTGTTATTTCAAGATGCCATAAAAAATTAAATGTTGAACCTAAGACTGTTTTTATGGTTGTTCCTAAGGGAGGAATCCCGATATTAGGCTCACATGCAATTCCATATATACCATTAGACCAAGGTGAATCTTTCATTGTTTTACCTGGACTGACGTTCAAATTTAGCTACGGAGTAAATTACTATATTAACTGATACAGGACATCTAATAAAATGAAAAAATTAGCTTCTTTAAAAAATATTTTGAACATACCTGAATATAATATCTTACAACTTTTAAGATGGTTAGCTATAATAGTTACTTTTTATAGTTTATTTTATGCTGTTACTATAGATTGCTATCAAGAACCATATGACTGGATTAAACTTCCAATAAAAACTTTATTTAAATATAAAAATCCAAGTACATCATTTAATCAGTTAGTAAATTCTAATCAAGATGCTATATTTAAGAAACCAAATAAAAATATTCAAGAAACAACTTATATTTTTATCCTTGATATCAGTGGCTCTATAATAAAAATGGATGGAAAACATGTAAAAATAAAAAAACCATTATGGTATAAATCAGATTTAAAATATTTATCTGATAAGAACTTTATTGATGAAGATATCTATAATGAATTAAAAGAATCAGAAGATGAAGTTTTAGCATATTCGGCTACTAAGGTATTACTTTATCATATGCTCGCTGAATTATTAGATTATGGATCTTCACGTAGAGAAAACGATAAGTTTGCAGTATGGTCACTTGGTGACCATGCAACAAGAATTTTTCCAGACCCTAATACTTCAAATATACAGTCTTTGAATGGAAAAACATATGCAGAAATCAACAGAAATTTTATTAGTGAAGCTATTAAAAAAATTAATAGTTTAAAAATAAACAATAAAAACACTGATTTTAAAGAATTATTTGATGAGATTTGGGAAACATATTGCTCAGAAAAAAATAATTTAATGTTAATTATTTTTAGTGATTGTATCCATGACGTTAAAGATAAAGAAGAGTTTAAAGGACAAAGAAATAAACGTGAGCAATATTGGGATGAGCTAAAAAAGCAAATTCAGTTAATAACAAATGCAAATATTACAGCAAATTTAGTATCAATTTCTAATAATACATATAGTGATAAAAAAAGTGATAAAAATATATTTACTGTTTTTGATAAAAATTCACAAAAATTTTTTTTATCTAAAAAAGCAATAAATGAACACTTTGATAGAGCTTTTAACTATTCTAAAGTTTATTTTGATAACTTTGATAATAGCATAATATTTTATTATGAATCTTCATCATATATTAATAGTTATTTTAATATTTTTTTTTCAGAAAATAGTAACATAGAGTTAGAAATTCCACAAAATTTGAGCAAAAATTTGATAGATGATATATCTTTTAAATGGTCAATAATTGCTGCCGACAATGTTGAAAAACGTCAGCAAGGAAAAATTTCTAAATATCAGTTATTTAAAAGCAACATCAAAAAAAATCAAAGTTTAAGATTATTTTATTCAAAAGTTCCATTATTGAGAAATATTCCTATTAGATTAACAGATCATAAAAGTCGTACAATATAAAGTTTATAAAAAAGATACCATATCTTATTTCGTTTATGATGTCATTTTTTATTGTAATAAGTTTTATAATATTAATTTTAATATTATCTGGCATAATTTTGTTTATAAAAAATTCGTTTAATAACAATTCTAAATATCAAATTAATAAATATCAAAATGGTCATCAAGGAAATTATTCAGATAATCATCATTATGAAAAATATTCAAACGATTATCATGGAATAAATAGTGAAAATTTACCTTTAGATATAAAAAAAGATCGTATTAATTCATATAAAATAAAACTTATAGGTATATGGTCTTGCAAACTTAATAAAATAGAGTTTACTCAAACAAATAATGTATTTAAAGAGTATAACAAGAAATCTTTAATAAAAAAGGGTCAATATAAACTTGATGATATAGACGTAATATCAATAAGTTGGAAAGAAGATAATAGGTTACGTATAGTAAAAAAATACCAATTTACTATTGATTGGAATATTCTTATTTTAAAAAACTTAGAAACAGAAGAAAAAACAAAATATAAGCGGAATAATAATGATTACTAACATTTTTATATATTTTATAACTATATTATTTCTTCTCTTATGTGGAAGTGTTTTATGGAAAAAATGTACAAATCATTTTATTGCATATTACTGGTTTATTTTTTTATTAATACCATCTTTTCTTTTGCTATATGTGGGTATTTATAATGGAATAATAGCTTTACCCAAATATAATATAACTATTCATGGATATAGAATACCTTTAACAGGTAATAAAAAAATAACAATTGGCTCTGATGCAACTGATACTATACAATTTCATCATCAATATAATAAAAAAGAGCTTATTGAACCACGACTTTCATCTATTTTTTTTGATAAAAAAAATTACAGAAATATAAAAATATCACAGCTAAATTCTAAAACGCCGAATGTTGTGGAAGTAAATGGACTTCCAATCCGATCTCTTAAACTTATCCCACAAAAAAAGTATTACATTACATTCAAAGAGCATGATTACAGTCTTGATAAGGCATTAGAGGTTATCATTAAAAATAGAAAGCCTATATTTAAATATAAGAATAAAAAATATAGTGATGGTTTTTCAAAAAAAATTATATTTGACATCGCTTCTTTACCTATTGATTTTTATGAAAAAAAGAAAGTAAGACATCTTGGTTGGGCTAATCGAATAGATGCACCTGAATTAGAAGGTTTACTTAAACAATCAGCATTATATTGGATAAATGGTAATATATGGTTAGCGGCTAATGATGCAGAAATAATGCTAAATGGAAAGTCCTTTCCAAATGAAAGAAAAATAAGATATGGAGACTGTGATATAAAATTATATTCACGTCAATTAGGTAAAAGTCGTTGGTCTATCTCATTCAGAATTAAAGCACCAATAAAAAATAAACCAGCATATATCGAACTTAAAGATAATTCCAAAAAAAGTTTCTCATTGAACAATATTGAAACAGAGCGTATAGTTTTAACTGGTAATGAAAGCCCTTTCAGGCAGTCTTTTGATATTTTTGATTATCAGTTTCCAAAATCTGGCTATGTTATAAAAAAAGAAGGATATCATTTTATTTTTAGAGGAGAAAAAATCCAATTAGGAAAAATGTATAGCTGCGGAAAAGTAATTTTTAGTATTGATGATATACAACCATCAAAATTAATTGGAGCTGCATGGTACTGTTTTCTTTTTCTATTTAGTGTATTCTTTTATCCTGCAGAAACAATAAAAAAAGAACCTGTTATAGCGATAATAATTAGTACGTCTATCTTTATTATTGCATTTAAACAATTATTTTCATTTCGTGCATGGCAGGGAGAACCATTTAACCAGAATGCTTTTATGGATTCTGCGATGAGTCCAGTTTTATTTATAATAATTGTTTTTGTATTTGCTGAGTTTAATTCTATATTATTATTTGTTAGCTATTATTGTAAAAAAATATGGAATAAATTTTCTAAAGGGGATAAATACAAAATAAAAAAAATAGATTTTAATTTACAAAATGCTATTATTTTATTGTATATTACTGTAATATTTTTAATGCATTACAAAAAATATATTATTTATTTTATAATTATTCTTTTTACTATTATCGTATTATCAACACTTTCATTAAAATTTTTAGAATTATTTGATTCTTTTATTTTTAATTCTTTTTCGTATAAACCAATAGTTATTTTCTTTCATCTTTCATTTATTTTTTTAATTTTGATTTCTATTACTCCGTTATTAGGTGGTCAAGAAATTATAGGGATATTACCTTGGCGCATAAGACCTGATATCCTTATTCAAACTCTAATTATATTTTTTGTTGCTTTTTTAGCCGAATATTTAAGAAGGTTATCACAAAAAAAAATTATTAAATTACGTTTTTTATTTGCTTTATATTTTTTCCCTTTAATTATTTGTCTATTTCAAGGAGTCATTGCTAATGATCTTGGCTTTATACTTTGTACATGGCCTCCACTATTATTTATGCTTTTTATTGCTACCTGGGATAAAGATGAGCGATTAATAAAGTTGATAACTCTTGTTGGTACAATAATTGTTATTAGTATTTATATAATATTTAATCCACTTTTCTCTCCAATAGATTCATCTTCATTTAATAGAATACTATTTACCATTAAACCTGAGCGTTTAAAAGGGGAATATTTTTTTGATTATTTAGCACAACTACCAGTAATTTGGTCTTCATCACAAGGAATATTGGGGTCAGGTTTTTTTAATGGAGTTATAGATCCATCTCTTTATTCAACATGTATTAATGATCATGTAGCTTCAGTTTTTATTCAAGGTGAATTAGGAGCTATTGGAAGTATTTTAATTACATGTTTATTTATTATGCTTTGTGGCTCCCCATTGATATTTTTCTATAATACAAATGAAATAAATTTGAATATACCTGGTGCGAGGTTTAGAATATGGATAATTATTGGATTATCAATCACAATATTATGGACAGCAATATATATGTTTGCTGCAAATATGGGGTTAGTTCCACTTACTGGAAAAAATTTGCCTTTATTAGGTCTTGATTCAAAGAATGATATTATAAGATATGGGATATTTATTGGTTTTATAATCAGGTATATTAAGCAATTAAAAGGATAATTATGAACAGTGGTAAAACCAGAGTTTTATTAAAATATCAATATGTTATAGATAAATTTTCAAAAAAGGATATATATTTATACATTTATGGTTTAACTTTTTGGTTAATCCTGATTATTATTATTTTTATATCTTTTATTTACAGAGGACTTAGAGCTCCTGATGAGATCAGTAATATGGGAAAATGGGAACCGCTTATTAATTTAGAAGATGCATATAGTACAATAACAGTAAATATTAATGATCAAAAAATATTAAATATTCAAAAAAATGATTATTTTAAAGAACTAAATTTAAAATATAAAGAAGATTTAATTAATACACATATTAAACGTTTTAATAATTTTTTTAATGAAAATTCAGTTAAAGTTGCAGTAAATACTATAATCCGAGCTCAAATGGACAATATATTTGAAATTTCTATAAAAGATTCTTTAAATGATATTTCTTTAAATATAAGAGATTTATCAGTTTATAACCGAATTCCTCCAAATATGAAAAATTATAAAACTCTTGGAAATATTTACTTTAAACCATCAAATGAAAAAATTTATTCATTAACAAGTAGTTACTTAAATCTATTTTTAGAACAAGGGAATAAGGATAAAATATTCGTTGATATAAATCATGTCTCACATAAAAGAGCAGGACAAATTACTTTAATTGACCATTTAAAGGAGTCTATAGCTAATTTTAAAATAGATAACAATTATTCAAATGCTATTTTAGCTATTGGAGAAAGTGAACGAAGTATTTTTATTGAAAATAACCCTCCTAAACAATCAGGATTTGTAAAAGATGGCGATATTGTAGAAGTAGGAGGTTTATTTTTTGAATGCCGTATTGAAAATTCAATACCTATTGTTGAAACAACATTTGTAAAAAATAAGCCAAAAAGAAGATATCCTTTTGAAAATATAGTCCATTTTGTAGGTCCAGTTTCGTTAGATTCTTCCTTTCAATCGTTAGGGATTGAATATATGTTTCAAGAATATTTAATGGGAGTACCTGAATTAAATATTCCAAAAGGCGAAATTTGGTTAACTATTGAGCCGTTGCTTCATGTTGAATTAATTAGTTCTTTAAATCAATTTAGTGAACTTATGAAATTACATAAATCTTCTGCATTAATTATGAATGCAAAAACAGGAGCAATACTTGCGATGGCTTCTATTCCAGAAGGATATAACCCTGGTGATAAATCTGAAATAGTCAACTTATTAAAAAATGGACATGAACATTATTTTAATCATGGATGTTTTAAAAGACATATTATTGGCTCATTAACTAAACCATTTTTTGCATTTTTAGCTCTTAATCTATTACCAAATATTGATAAGATGCAACTTGAAGGGATTATTAGCCATACAAATACAATATTTGGTCATAATATTTTTCCATCTAATGTAGATAAAACGGTTGTATTACCATTCTTAACAAGTTTTGATAGATACTTATACAAGTCTATTAATGCTTATCAATTATCACTTGGATTTTTACTTTTTTCTGGAATTAACGATTTGAATAACATAGATTATATTTGGAAAGCTAAAGGAAATCCTTTGAGACTAAAACCTGTAATTTCAAAAAATACAAACCAGTTCCTAACAGTTGAGAATTTAGGTGTTCATAATAGTCGTAATGTTCTAATAGTAAATAAAGAAAATAATTTTGGTCGGTTACTAAGAGATGTTTTTGATATTAAAACATCATCTGGAAAGAATTTTTTATTTGATAGAGATGTTTTTATATATAGTGAAAAATTAATTCAAATTGCAAGTGATATAATAAGATTTAGAAATCCTTCAATTGATAATCCAATAGATATAATTGCACAAAGGTCTGTTGTTTGTGCTCCTGAATTTTCAAGAATGATTATTGAGGGAAAAATGACAACAATAGAAGCAGCTACTATTCTTTTTGGTGGTAACAGAAATATGTGGACTGACGTAAAAATATGTGAAGTATTCAGTAGATTAATGACAGGTAGAAAAGTTATAGGGAGAATTATAGATAGCTTTAAAGAAACAAGACCTGATAATGATAAAAAAGGAGAAAAAATTAACCTTGAAAAAACAGCACAAGATTTTAAAACCAAAGAAATTAGCCCTGAATCATTTAAAAAAATAAGAAAAATATTGCATAAGGTAACTCATAAAAATGGAGAAACAAATAATAATTATGGTACTGCATATCAATTAGAAGAGACTATTAAAAAAATACAAAAAAATTACCCTGCATTTAACCTTATTGGAAAAACAGGAACACTTAAAGAAGACATAGATTCTCATGATTCAAAATTATTTGTAGGTACATTTGGAAATTGGGATGAAACAAAATCTGAATTTATAGAAACACCTTACACATTTGTTGTATATTTAAGATCATTAAAAAAAGGGAAGAGTATATTTAGTTTTATTCATGACAATCTACCAAAATGGTGGGATATTATTAATAAAAATAATAAATTACTAAAAAGCAAATAAAAATATAAAACATGGAAAGTAATATGAAATATCATTTTGTAACAATAGGACAGTATGCAAATCGACATATTGAAGTTGGTGAGGATAAGAATCCTATATATAAAATTTTTGAAGATCCATGGAAGGAATATGAAATAGAAAATATAAAAATGAGAAAACTATGGAGTGAATTGGAAGATATTATAAATAAAAGACAAGATAAAGTTGTAAGTATTCAAAAATTAAATCATGATGATATTGGAAATATCGGAAACAGGCTTTTTAAAATTCAAGGAGAAAAACAAGAATATGTTTTAAAAGCGTTAGGTGATAACGAACAAAATCAAAGAGAACTGATGGCTTGGGATTTGCTTAATTATAATACTTTATCTGGTGAAAGAACGAAAGAAAAAATAAAGGGCTTACCTACTTTTATTTATACAAGTAAAACAACTGGTTTTATTTTGATGCCTTATTATAAAGGAGTTCTGAAACCAATAATTGGTGGTGGTTATGAATTCCCATTAATATTGAGTCTTATAATATCGTTAACAAAAACTTTAGAAAAAATTCATAATAAAGGTTTGATGTATATGGACTTATGCCCTGACAATATTATGTATGAAATTCAAGATAACAATAATACAATATCCTTTTTTTTAACAGACATGGGGGGGGTAAGACCACTTTGTGATAATTGTTTACTTGAATGGAAAGACCTTAATCAAAAAACAAATATGTGTTATAAACGTTGGACACGAGAAGAAGTCAAACCTCCGGAAGACATTTTTCCAAATAAACAAGGTTGCCCATCTGAGATTAATGAAAATTATGATATATATACTCTTATTAAAACTTCAACAATTCTTAGCGGCTTTGGTATTCAACTTGATCAGAGCTTAGAAGCCAAATTTGATGAAATAAAAAAACAATATCCAGAGGATTTTATATTAGAAAATCCATTAAATCCAACAAAACAAGAAGTAGAAAAATTTTATGAATTAATAGAGCCTGTTACTCAAGGTAAAAATTTTAAAATAGAAGATTTTCAAACATTTTTTGAAAAATTTTTTATTGATCGTATGCGCTTTATCCGTAGATATTTACAAGATAATGATATTGGAAAAAAATGGAAATATTTCCTTTTACAACGATTTAATCTATATAATAGTTTTTTAACACAGGAAGAAAAAAATGAAACATACGAAACAATAAAAAAAGAGAGTGAAATAAAAAAAAGTAATCAAATATTAAGTAAACATATACATTTAATGAATTCTATTCCTCAGTATATATTAAAAGGAGATTTTGATAATGTTGAAAAATCGCTAAAAGAGTTTTCTAAATCAAGGTTAATAAGTATTTCAAAAATAGCAAAATATTCATATTTATTTCATCGCAAAATTTTTCGAATGTTAAATAATGGAAAAACTAATTCTCCTTTTATAGACTCTGTGATGCAGTATTATATTCCAGAAAAGAAAACTATTGCTTTACTACGCCAAAATAGAAGCATAGAGCTTAATTTGTTGACCAGAACTATTGCTTTTGAATAAAAAATAATATAGGAGAAAAAAATATTGAAAAAAAAATATGTTACACATATTATTGCTATGATTCCATTTATTTTTATTTTTTGTTATCAATATATTTTAAAAATTAATATTAATGAATTATTAGAGGATAATCGTACAGTTAAAAATGCAATTCCTCTTGAAACAATACATGGAAAAAAAGTTGGAAAAGCAATCAAGAAGGTTTCTTTACAAGGTGTGATAGAATATATAGTAAAGCCTAATGATGGCTGGTGGAAAATAGCAAAACATTTTAAGGTAAAAGATCATTATCAATTAAAAAATTATAATAGAAATAAAAAGCTATATCCAGGTGTAAAAATAAAAATCCCTTATGAGATGATAAATAATGAGTAAAATTTTCAAAAATTTTTTTTATGGAAGAGAAGATGTTGTTAGAGGTATGAGAGGATATCGTATTTTTAACTCATCTACAATATTGCCAGAAAAGACTTGTTTAAAAATAGAAGATTGTTTTTCTGACAGAGATCCAACTTTTTATACAAACCAACAAGTTGAAGATTTTATAGTTTATTTTAAATTACCTGATTCTGATGAATGGATTTTTGGAAAGGGAATAATTGAAGATAGAGGTCATTATTCTTCATATATAATACATTGCGTATTATTAGATGAAATTGATAGAAAAAATCTAATATATAATCCTTTTTATTTAATAAAACAATTAAATCCTAAAATTGGCGATAATAGAACAAAAAAATTAGAAGTGTCTATACCTAAACAAATAAATTTACAATCTGAGATAGAAATTATTTCTGAAATAATAGATAAAATACAAGTGAACTGGAATCAATATCAAAACATTGGTGAAATATTATCATATCTATTTGATGAAAAAAAAATATTACTACCTATATTTAACGAAGGCTTAGTAAGTTATAAAAAGATTGAAAATGTTCTATGGCCACTTCTTTTCTTTCTACTTCCTTTAAATTTACGAAAACATCAAAGTATTTCTACATTTAATAAAATTTTATTGGAATCATTATTATATAATATTAATATATTAGGTGTTATTGATTCAAAATTTCAAGAGAATAATCGTAAAAAAATATTATTTGATCAATCAAACAAGAATATTATTGGACAATGGCTTTATGATAAATTAAAAGGAAAAAATAAATCGGAAAAAAAAGATTTATTAAATTTTTATTATAATTTTATAATAAATACATCTCATCAAATTTCTATTGAATCAATAATCCATGCTACCGATCGTCCTTCGGTTGACTCATTACAACATTGGCCTAAGAAAAAACAAATAATAATAGACTGGAAACTTAAACATTATAAAAATGTATTGGAAAGAAATAAATTTGATATGTTTTCATCTGACATATTAAAAAAGCAGTTTTTTTCAGCGATACGTGAGTTACTTAACGAAAGAGACGAAAAAAATTATGAAAGTATAAACGAAATAATTAAAACATTAAGAGACTATTTTCCTGATGAAATAAAAGAGATCGAAGATTATGGCCTTGATCCAACTAAAGATGAGCTTATAGAGTTAATTATAAAAAAAATTGACTATGAAAAAAATATTAAAATATTAATTAAAAAAAATGGCACAGTTCAACTATTTAATGATCCAAGATTTTTTAAACCAAATTTGAGTAATATACATAATTATGTAATAAAAAAGTTAAATAAGTTAGAAAAATCATTTTGGTATGTTAACAAATTTATTAAATATTTTGAAAAATTTCCTGATAATATAGAAATTAATCAAATTTTTATTGAAAAATTTTTAGATCAGATTTTTAAGAATATATCTATAGATTATAAAAAGTATTGTTCATTATATATCGATTTTTACAAAAAAAAAATACATCTAAATGACAATAATAAAAGACTATATGAAGCAGCTTTTTATAAAATAATTAGTTATAAATCTGTTCATTTTTTCTTAGATCATTTAAAAAAACAAAATATCAGAATAGCTGATTGCTTAAATTTTCATAAAACAATATTAAAGCTGGATAATGATATATCAAAAATTATGTTATCTTTTTTAGAAGGAGCATGAATATATATATGTATGAAAAACAGTTATGCCCAAATTGTGAAAGAGAAGTTGAAAACAATGAAAATTATTGTGAAGAATGCGGTACGCAATTAACAAAACAACTTCCTTATGATAGTATTAGCGAGGGTTTAGATATTGAAGAGAAAGAAAAAAATTCAGATATTAAAGAAAATAATTTGGATATTGAAGATGAAAATTTAAAATTGGACATTGAAGATGAAGATAATGATCAAAATTTAGAACCAGATTTAAATGAGTTAAGTAAAGAAAAAGAAAAAGAAAAAATTTCAAATGTAAAATTAGATGATTTAGGCTTCGATATTATAGAAATATTAAATGAGTGTAGTGAACTTTTGAAAAAAAAATATAAAATTTATGGTTTATTTGGGTATGATAATGCAGGAAAAAGTGCTTTTTTATATTCTTTAATGAAACAATTAATTGATGGAAATAATACAGTTTATCAAGGTTATACTTGTAAAGATGATATATGGAATTCCCTTAAAGAAAATTTAGAATTTGCATGGGAAACTAAAAAACCGACAACTACAACTAAACATAAGATATTTGTATATCCTATTCAAAATAATTCATCAGAAAATAATATTGCTTTTTTAGATATTGGTGGTGAAAGGTTTGCTAGAATAAAAGATTGGACAAATAATTTGTATGAATTTTTTGGTCGCTATTTATCATATTGTTCAGGCTATGTTATTTTTTTAGACTTAACTAGGGGAATAAATATTGAAGATCCTCCAACAAAAATATATGAAAATACGTTAAACGAATCAAGTGAGCAATTTCATAGTATAGAAAATTTTCTTTTTGTAACCTCGTTTGCATCTAAAATAGAAAAAATTATAGCTAAGGGTAATAAAGAAGAAGAAAAAATATCAAAGCTTAAAGATAATGATAATGATATAAATGAAAAAAAAGAAGATTATGATAAAAAAATAAATAAAATTAAAAAAGATTATTCAGATAAAGTACGAGAAAAAATAGAATCTATTGAAGTAAAAGCAAAAAATAAGAAAAAAACAATGAAAGTTAATGTACCTGTAATTATATCATTATCAAAAGCTGATTTAATTGCAAAGTATAACTTTTCCATAAAATCAAAAGAATACCAAAATTTGCCAAAAAGCATATCACCATGGTATTTGTTAAATACATTATGGAAAGGCCGTTTTAATCAAATTCGTGAGAACGTACCTAATTTAAAAGTTGAATGGTTATCAAGTCTTGGTATTCATTTTATGAAAGACTATAATGAAGTTTGGATACCCGGAGAACCTCTTGGTTTAGCATCAATATTTGATTTTATTATAAAAAAACCTCCTCCAAAATGGGCACTAACTTCAAATAATTATATCAAACATAAAAATTTTTTTGGATTAAATAATGTGATAATATGAGACGAGTAGTAGTAGTTATTTTTATATTGACAATTAGTTGTGTTATGAGTTTATCATATATACTTTTTTTTTCGATATTTCGTACAGAATCTTCAGTATCTATAAATAAACTATTAAAAAATAATAATTTAACCTTTTATAACCTGCCTGATAAACTTAGAGAACTTATGGAAAGATATCCAGTAGTTTCTGATAAAATATATGATAACTGGGGGTTTTCTTTTCAAGCATCTAACTATATTAGAAATCAAAATAATAAACTTAAATTAAAAGCACGTAATTTGAATCAGGCAATACGTTTAATTTCAGAAAATAATTATACATCTGCAAAAAAAATGCTAGATAATTATTATTATCAATATCCAAATTATGTATCTACTTTTTCTACCAATGAATCTGCAAATTTTCCATTTCCAAACAATGATGATGAATTATCTTTTTATGCTGTTTATCAATATCATAAAGGAATTACTCTATTAGAACTGGCAACATTATATTCTGAAAATGAGAGGGAAAAAAATGAATTTTTAAGAATGGCTTTATATGATTTAAGACGTTCAGCAGGTTCTGTAGAAAAATTAGGTAAAAAAGGATATTGGGGGAATAGTGAAGCCTGGGAAAATGTTTCTTTTGATGTAAATAATGGAGAAATGCCAGTTTATAATATTTACGCTGCTTTAAGTACTGCATATTTAAGAATAAAAAATAGTAAAGGGTATCCAACAAGAGATATTAACTATCTTAAAAAAATGGACAAAAAATATTCACTTGGTGCCACAGGTATTAGTTCAATAACTAAAAAATTTATAAATATTTGTATTACTACCAAAAAAGATCCTTTGGTTAGATATCGATTAACTCAAGCTTTACATAATTTAGAAACATCGAGTAGATGTATTACAAAACAAAATGATTTAAAAATAAACTATTTAATCGGAATTATATTAACACACTTAGGAAGACTAAGTAATGATGAATTAAAAGCCAAGGCATTCAGTTCAGCTATTTCATATTTCCAGCGGGTATTAGACAACAATGGAGATGAAACTATAAAAGATGCCTCAAGAAGAGCACTTGTATTAATTTATATTGAAATGCAACATGATACATATGCATTGGAAATTTTAAAAGATATGGACCCATTAAAAACAGAAGAATCTATATTAGGAACTGATAGGAAATATGGATTACTTTTTGCTGATTTAACACAATATGGAAATTTTATTAGAGGAAATTTAGACAGAATTTATGATTATGAAAATTCAAGACTGACAAGTATTAATAATTCTACCATAAAAAAATATCATAATGAATTAATGAAAATTTTATCACAAAATTTTTATTATAGCCTTTCTAAAAGATGTAACTCATTAAAACAGTCAGAAATTCCTAAATTTGGTTCAGCATTGATGTCATGGTCTAAAACCGAAAAATACGAAGATATAAACTGGTTATCAAATCCTATGTCAAAAATAGAAGCATCTTTAAGATTAAAAATTAACTATTACATACACTGCCATAGCGAAATAAAAATAATAATTTGGCTCTTACCTTTTATTTTAATAGGACTTATTTCTTATTATCTGATTTGGGTATATAGAGAGCATAAAAAAATTGCAAAACAAGTGTTAGAAAGTGGCTATCAAAAAGACCTATTAGAATAAATTCTGAATCAAAAAAGAATATTGGAGGTATTTATGAAAAAAAAAGTTCTAATTAGTTATGAAAAGAATGATAATGATAATGCACAAAGATTATATAAAGATCTGTCAGAAAAAGGTATAAATATCCAAATAGAAAGTTATGAAAATTTTTATGATACTAATTTTGAACAAGTTGCTACTGATTTTCTTAATAATTATTCATATATATTGACATTATTACCACATCTTTCAAATAAACATTCACAATTTTTTAAAAAGCTTATATCCGAGATGAATAAAGCCTATCTTGTTAATGAGTTTGATCTTATCCCTATATTAACAACAACGCCTGATGAAAATTCCTTTATTGAATATAATCATAATTTTCAACTTACACCAGTTATTATTCCAGAAAGTTCTAAACGTTTATTATCATTTGCTAACTATGAACAATGTTTAAATATTTTATTGAAAATTCTTAACCCGCCTCAATTAAAATTGCTTGAAAATAATCATATACTTAGATTTCAGTGGGATGTAACATGTGATTTTTATAAATTACCAGTAGATAGAAGACTTGAAATTTGTAAGAAGTTGGGATTATTAAACGATTCAGAGAAATTAAACCATAAAAAAACTTGGATTAAAGCATTAACAAATGCAAACTTAAATAATAAACTACAAGATTTATGGAATTCTATTAATGAAGATAAAGGGGAGGCACTATGAAATCTATGAAGTTTTTTAGTGGTCATTATGTAACTATTGACGAAATTGAAAATTATATAAAACAAAGTAAAAAAGATAATCGAGTTATTTTAATTGCAGGATCACACTGTAGTGGTAAAACTACTTTGATTACAAGTATTTATGAATATTTTCAACGCAACTTATATAAGTATCCTTTTATTTTTTCTGGATCAAAAACTCTAATTGAACTTGAAAGACTTTGTTACTTTTCAAGAATTTCATCAAATGGAAATAATCAGCAAGAAAGAACCACATTAGACGAAAAAGAAAATTTTATCCATTTATGTGTAAGAGATAAACTTCGAAAGATGCCATCAGTTAACCTTTATTTATCTGACTTTCCTGGAGAAAAATATTTAGCACTTAATTCAAATAATTCAGAGTTTACAAAATTAAAATCATTAACTATTGTTGATCATATAGTATTTTTAGTTGATGGAAAAGAATTAGTATCAAACAGAAGCAGTGCTTATGATACCACTATTTCAATTATAAAATCAGTACTTGATTTTATAAATAGTAACAAACTATCTCCAAATATTACTTTGTTATTTAGTAAATGGGATATTATAAGAACTCTTGAAACTGAAAAACGAAAGAGTGTTGTCAAGTATATAAAAAATAGAAATGATAAATTAAGAGCCTTTATAAATCATCAATATGGTATTGATTTATTTATAACTGAAATAGCTGCTCGTCCTTCAAGAGACTCTTTAGTAATTGATAAAAATATTGTAGGACTACTATCACAATGGATATATGCCAAATAATTATGATATTTAACTCAAATAAGGTGATGTATGAATACAAATTCAAAAGCAAATAATGTGATTAAACCAAACCATAAATTAGTATTAGGCTTTCATTCTTCTGGAAAAACAACTTTTATTGCTGCTTTATGGCATTTCTTACATAAAACTATTGATTTAAATCCACCTTATAAATTAACGCCGCCAAATAATAGGGAATACCTTGAATATATTTGGAATCGATGGATTAAATTTAAAGAAGTTGGACGTACCGAACAAGAAAATTTTTATGATTTGACGTTCAATTTATATGATAATCAATCAAAAAAAAATGTAGATTTTTCGATTTTAGATGTGTCTGGTGAAATATATAATATCAGCTGGCAAAGTAGATCTTTTGATGATAATTTTCATTCATTTGTTCAACGTTCAAATGGTGCTTTGTTATTTATTAATCCATTAACACTACATTATCCAAATACTATTAACGAAGCTTATGAAATTTTTCATGAAGTGTTTTTAAAGCCTGAAGGATATTCATTCGATATTGAATCATGGTTTGAAGACAATCCTATTCCATGGGAAACTTCAGATTGGGACGCTGATGAATCACCAAGTCAAGTAAAAATTATTGAATTACTACAATTTCTTTTGGAAACTATAAAAATTTCTAAATCAAAATTTCGTTTAGCTATTATAATTTCTGCGTGGGACTCAATTGGCACGTACGAAATTTCTCCAGAACTATGGACAGCATGGAGACTACCTTTATTAATTCAATATTTAATAACAAATTTTCAATACAAAAAAAATTTTCAATTTTTTGGAATAAGTGCTCAAGGGTTAGATTATTCAGATAAAGATTTAATGAATGAATTAAAACAAAAAGATGCATCAGAAAGAGTCATAGTTGTAGGCGATCATAATAGAAAAACTGATATTTTTGAAATAATTAAATGGATTATGTCATAAGTGATATGAACTATATAATACATCAAAGCCTACATGGATATTCAAATCAAAAGGGACACCATTGTATTAAAAAATCTCATAATTTTTCATACGAGAGTCAGCAAACGATACTTCGTATGAGCGATCGTTCTGGCTTTTATTCTAAAGAATTCGATGAATATTTAACTTTTTATGAATTAACGCAAGAAAAATATTACGCTTTTGCTAAAACATGGAAAGCACCGGAAATGAAAAGACCGGGGTGTGTCTGGACACATACATTATTTTTCGATAAAAACTTAAAAGAAAAAATTAATAATCTTAAAGAATTAACTAACTATTTTATATATCCAAAAAATAATAATAAAAATAGCTATTCAAAAACTATGTCAATTCCTGATAATAGTTTAATAAATATTGAAAAAAGATTAATTTATAAAGATTTTGAAACAAAATTTGATAAAAATTTTTTACTATTGATCTTGGCTGGTTTAGTTGAAGCAAAAGAATATAATAAACCAATATTATTAGTTGCTGGTGAATCTTATCAATATGAAGAAATAATTTACATGATATGGTCAGCTTTTAAAGATTTTACATTTTGTACAGGTTCATTATCTTTAAGAAAAATTAATAAAATTCCTCTTCATCTTCAAATCGTTTCAAAGAATTTTCGTCATGAAATTCCAGCTAATATATTAGATTTAAATAATAGTAATAATAATAATAATAATTTATTTTCAATCTATATAAATAAAAAAAAAGATGTGTTGTCAAAATATAATTTTCTAAAAATTTTTTGTAATGATATAAAGAACAAAACTGAAGACAACTATAAAATAGATACAAAAGAAAATTATTTAAAAAACAAAACTGAAGACAACTATAAAATAGATACAAAAGAAAATTATTTAAAAAACAAAACTGAAGACAATGATAAAATAGATACAAAAGAAAATTATTTAAAAAACAAAACTGAAGACAACTATAAAATAGATACAAAAGAAAATTATTTAAAAAACAAAACTGAAGACAATGATAAAATAGATACAAAAGAAAATTA
>Ga0272440_1001346_pt1 | contig 20118 bp, 9 predicted proteins | sample SSMMMBAug17_FD_192440 | JGI IMG/M metagenome (GOLD analysis project Ga0272440, IMG submission 192440) | Marine sediment archaeal communities from Little Sippewissett salt marsh, Falmouth, MA, United States - SSM-MMB-Aug17 | ecosystem: Environmental > Aquatic > Marine > Wetlands > Sediment ...
TATTTATTATCTTGAAACTGGCTCAGATTATTTAACCAATACCTGGTACCATGTTGCAGGGACTTATGATGGCAACCAAATGTCTATTTATATCAATGGTGTTGAAAAAGCATTCCTTGAACCAGACCATGATGGCGATATTTATTATCGAGATACGTATTATGTGATTGGGGTTTATAAAGATAACAATGAAACACATGAATTCAATGGTCAAATTGATGAAATTCGCGTGTGGGATGGTGCAAGAACTGCTGATGACATTCGCGCAACTATGTGTAAAAAAATAATTCCAGGTGATGAACCGAATTTGCTGGATTATTATCATTTAGATCATAGCCAGGGAACATTTGTTGATGATTATAAAGGAGGAAATAATAATGGCGTATTAATGAATATGGATAGCAATGAGGATTGGGTAAGTTCTGGCGCAGCTATTGGTGATGAAACACAATTTGACTATTCAGGGGTTAGCGCAACAGATTTTCAAGTCAGTCTTGAACATGCTGATGGTGATCAATTAACACTCACAGGCCAAAGTGGGTCATATACAGGTCTTCATATTTACCTTGTTAATGACCCACCCAATAATACCACGCAGCCAAATGGTTGGCGATCGATTCATTCAGGGCATTATTGGGGTGTCTTTCCTGTCGGAAATAACATAACCTATTCAACACAATATCGTTATGAGGGGCTGACAATGATTGATGAAGAAATGGACTTAAAATTGGCTGTAAGAAATAATGCAACTTTTTCATGGGCCGATGCGGGCCATATGGTAAGTAATACTAATACTAAAATCATTCAAACCACTGGCTCAACTAACATTGAATATGTTCCTGGAGAAAAAAGTACGCCCATCTTATCCGCATTTGATGATCAAAATACAACTTGTAAAGTCGTACCATTTACCCTTGTTGATTCTGATGGTGGCAATATTACACTTGTGGCAACGTCTTCGGATCAAGCGTTAATCTTAAATGCTGATCTACAAATTTCAGATTCAGGTTCAAATACCTATGTTGTGAACACCACCGCAGGTTTAACAGAAAATTTAACATTAACAATCAATCCAATATCTGATGCGCATGGTAAAGTTACCATTGAATTACTTGCCATTGACTCATATGGATTCACAATGATGAGAGATTTTACGATGATTGTATCACCCTCAGGTTCTGGGAACGCCATCAGTCTAAATGGCGTTGATCAATATGTGAATTTAGGTAATACTATTAATCTGGCAAACAAATCCTTTACAATTGAATTTTGGGCAAAACGTGCTGTTCATACACCAGAATATCGGTGTGTTTTAGGACAGGGCTCTGCTGCACCGAATCAACGTTTATTTATTGGCTTTCAATGGAAAAAATTTCGAGTTGATTTTTATGACAATAATTTAAACTCAACCTTTATGTATCCTGACCTTGAATGGCATCATTGGGCAATCTCATACATGGAAACAACCAATGAATGGACTTTATATCGCGATGGAAAAAATATTGATCAAGGGTTATCATCTGCTGATTATCAAGGCACAGGCGATATGATTATAGGAAAATGGGCAGATGGCGGTGCAAATTTCAATGGACTGATTGATGAACTTCGTATTTGGAATGGAGTACGAACTGAGTCAGATATTCGTGATGCTATGTGTCATACTCTTACTGGAAATGAAAGCCAACTGATTGCGTATTATCGATTTGATCATTCATCGGGTTCAATCTTAAAGGATCTCACTGATAATGCTCATCATGGCACACTGATGAATATGAGTAATGCAAACTGGTTAACATCAGGGGCTGCATTGGGCGATTCTAGCGCCTATGACTATTCCGGTTTGTCTGCAAAAGATTTTTCAAGTGCAATTTCTCATAGTGATGGTGACATTTTGACTGTTACTGGATATAGTGGAACCTATACTGGGATTCAAATTTATATTATTAATGATTCCCCCAAATATGCAATCAACGCACCTGATATGTATACCATGAATACAAACCGATATTGGGGCGTATTTCCCATTGCATCAAACGCGCATACGTTTAATCTCACTTATCTTTATCAAGGCAATGCGTGGGCTTCCCCTGAGAGTAACCTTAAATTGGAAAAAAGACTCAATGATCATAATACAACATGGTGGTCATTTATGCATACTACTGTAGATACAGATAGTCACACGATTACAGCAACATATCAAACCGGCGCTGCAGAATATGTTTTAGGCAAAACAGATTTTTCGTCGTTACATTTATCTGGTTCTGGAAATGCGTTGGCAATTGATAATAGTAGCAGTCAATATATCAATTTAGGGCAAGGCATTAATTTATCTAATCAATCATTTACAATTGAATGCTGGGCTAAAAGAGAATCAATCAGCAATGGCATTAATTGCATTTTCGGACAAGGAGATGCAGAAACAGGCAGCCGATTATGTTTTGGGTATAGTGATACTGATAACTTATATATTGATTTTTATGGCAATGCGTATAATGTAGGCTCAATAGCTGATACAGACTGGCATCATGTTGCAATCACATACAATCACAATACTAATAATCGGACAATTTTTCTGGATGGTCAATCGTTAACCTCAGATACACCTGACTATGATTATACTGGCACTGGTTATTTTTATCTTGGCAAATGGGGTACCACTGATTCATACTGGTTTGATGGTGAGTTAGATGAAATCAGAATATGGACACATGAAAGAAATGAAACACAAATTCGAGAAACCATGTGTAAACGATTAACCGGCAAGGAAGCTGGATTAATAGCATATTACAATCTTGATAATTCCAATACAACCCATTTGTATGATGTATCTGGCAATGCCAATGATGGCATCATGCAATCTAACATGAGTGAATCGAATTGGTTAACGTCATCTGTGCCATTAGGCGATAATAGTCGTTATGATTACACAGGTGTTGTGGCAACAGATTTTTCAGTTCATTTATCTCACAGTGATGGTGATTCATTTAATGTAACTGGCAACAGTGGTTCATTTGAGGGAATTCACGTTTATTTAGTAAATGAAGCACCGAACTATAATGATATATCATCAGGACTTATGTCATCATTAGATCAAAATCGGCATTGGGGTGTTTATAAAATAGGTAGTGGCAGTCTACCTATTGACTTTTTATATCAATACACTGGCAATTCCCTTGCAGCAGATGAATCAAATATTGGCATGTGTACCAGAGATCATCATGCGGATTCAGAATGGTCATATGTAACAGTGACTCAGGATACAAATGCCGATTCATTGTGTGCATCGAGTATTACCGCATGTGAGTTTATATTGGGAATAATGAATCAGGTTCCCTTTATAGATCAAGGCGATACAGTCATTGCAATTATTGATAAAAACTGTTGGCCAAGGGCTTGGACAACCCCAACAATCATTGCATCTGATGGAGATGGAGATCCACTCACCTGGAGTGTATTGAATGCTCCAAGCTTTGGCATAGTTAATGTGTCTGGAAATGGTGTATCACCAATTGTGAACTATACACCGAATGAAGGATATACTGGCTATGACAGTTTTGTGATAAAAGTGGAAGATGGTCACGAAGGGGGAGAGGATACTATTACAGTGAATGTCACTGTTAAGCTGGGAGCAAATTCTTGGAATCTTCCAAATATAACACCCAATGAGGGTGCCAACAATTTATTACACGATGAAAATGGATTAAATATTTATAATTTAGGTCCCGGTCGATTAGTGATGCCACGCTTAATGGTGAAGTGATCATAATCATAAACATTCAAGTCAAAAATATATTTACTCTAAAAATATGATAAATTCATTCATCGGTGTCTCTTTCAATTACTGGTTTTCTTTTATCTGATGCTAACAATAAAAATAATCCAATCAAAGGACCTAAAAGCAACGATCCAAAGAAATACCCCCAAAAGCCCATTTTCCTGTTTATTCCCATTATTCCAATAACTAAACTTGCGACACACCATGCTATTGTAAGGATTGCTGGTGACATGATAACCCCTTTTTTTATTGTTGTAATATGTCAAACACCTTTTGTGATTGCATAAACATAGAGTTGAAGGCAACTGATACTTAACACTATAATATAATTGATACATCGTCCTAAATATATCATCCCATGTGCCATTTTGGAATGACGACTATCTTTAGTATGATATGCTAACAAAATGACAAAAGAGGATATGATAATGGTTATATAATTTGATAGATATATATATTCAATTGTTGATATGTAATCGATTGTTAAATCTGTCATAAATTTTAAATGTAATACTGTATTTGCTGCCAATAAAATTGCAAATGTTGATAATAATAATCCAATATATTTTTTGGGAACACTATTCATAAAAATCAAAATAAGTATCGTAATGATTCCAATAGGAAGATAATATTGTTTCAAAATAGAATTCAAATCCTTTTTTTCAATAGGCATTGATGCGGTAAAGCTAGAAAATTTAAGTGAATAATTTGAGTTAAAAAAAATGGGGTTGCCAAGGGTTGTACGTTTTTCAATGGTATCTTGGTAAAATGATATCGGTCCTTGTTGCCACTCATCAGCGCCTATAAGTTTAGTTTTGTTAAGTCGTTCTTTAATTTCCATAAGTCCAAATGAATCTGAAACATAGATTAATTGATTTTTTAAAAGCTTAGCATGGCGAAAGGTAATTTGTATAGTATGCTGATCAAATGGGAAACGATGAAAATCAAAATTTCCATGAAATCCGCCATTGATATGATATGCTCGATAATTAATATTATTATCGCCAGTTGCCTGTTTTATTGGGGGGCCTAACTCAATTGAATTTGTAGCATTTAAAAATTCAATTTGAGTGTCATCAAATTCACCTATATACCGAAACCATAAATAAAAGTCCGCAGTGTAACAGGAATGAATAATATCTATATTTTTAATTTCATTAATGTAAATGCCAGTATAAACGATTCGGGTCTGTGTCATGATTTTCCCCTCGCTTAAAATGAATTCTCCTTCCAATGCTTTTTTAAAGGCATATTCAATTTGATCAGATTCAGAAATCGGCTGATATTGTATAAAGCCAGGATATAATTTTTGATTTTTATAGAATCCAATAAAAGGGGGTCGATAAACATTCCCATGTTCATTAAAAAAAATGCTTCCACTAATGCCTCGTATTGCATTTTTATAATTATAAAAGGATCTTAATGCAGGTTTTATTTTTCGCCGATCGCTCAAAATATACCCCTTGCCTCTGACATCTGCTTTTTTTAAGGCCTCTACCGCAACATGCATGGCATCATAATAACAGCCAGCCATCCACGTTGGTTCTTTATTATATTTATTTTTGAAAGACTTATAAAAAAAATAAGCTTCTTTATCCGCAACTTCGGTAATCAATGGCGAAACTGTAATAATGTTATCAGAGTAAAAACCAGGAGACTTTTTTTCTTTGGGGTTTTTATTTAATTCATCAATAAATGCTTTTTTAGAAAGAAAATCAGGTCCAATAATGAAAGATGTTCCCTTTTCTTTTAAAATAGAAATAATTTGTGCTGCTTCATGACTTCCTGTTGCAATAAAAGTAGCCCCGGTTGTAAAATCATTGTCATTCACTATTTTTTCGAACATTTGTTTAGTTTTGAATTCAGAAGAATCAAACCCACATTTAATTTTTATAGCAATACCAAGCCGTTTTGAAATTCTTTCAAAATTTTCAGAAAAAAAAATGCCATATTTATCTTTATTAAAAATGATGTTGGCAGACGTCTGATTTAAGGTTTTACGAATATAATTAGCAATAAAATTAACCTGAGACACATCACTTGGAATTAGTCTATAATAATAATCATTTTCTAAAGTAACAGCATCTTCAATAGCCGAAGCTGTTATTGCACATATTTCATTTCGTTTATATACTTTTCCGGCTGCTATGGATGTAGCGCTATCCTCATGTCCAATAACCAGTACAGCTTTTTTTTGATTCACAATTTGTGCAGCGATCATTTTTGCAGTGTATTCATCATTTTTATCATCGTAAACAAGCAACTCAATTTTTTTTCCAGGTAGTTCATTCCTGTTTTTGTGCATATGATCCAAATAATGCGTAGCACCATTGATCATTGATTCTCCTAATGATGCATCTGGGCCACTCATGGGCCCCACTACTGCAATATAAATTGTTTCTTTTTGTAACTGAGATAAAGGAAATAACCATAAAAATAAGGCTACTGCCAATCCGATACAAATCAAAACACTTATTAATGTTAAAAAAGTTTTTTTCATAAATCGATAGTTGTTTATTTTCTTCTCATTAATTTGTTTCTGGTTCTAACTAATTTTGTGGTCATGGTATTAGGAATGAATTCACGAAAAACGTGAATTCATTCATTGAAACATTTTTATAGATAACAAGGTGTTACCAGAAATATGTTTAAATTGATTCTCTAAGTTAATACTTTTACCATGAAATCAATTCCTGTACAAACGAATGTAGAGACGTTGCATACAACGTCTCAAAAAAAAGATATCGATATTTACCCATGTTGCAAATATTTCTGCATTGAGAGTTTTTGATTTAAACACAAAAAACGTTAGAACCAGATTTGTTTAATCCTAAACCTTACAAACAAAACTTTTTGATAATAAAAAATTTTAAAATATAATCAAAAGATTACATGTCTATATGGATAAATACGATAATAATGATAAAAACAACAGGGATAAATAGAACCCTAACTCCATAGCTTACATATCGAATCATATTATGAGTATTATACTTATGAAAATATTTCATTATAATATAATACAGTAATGAAAGTGCGGATATAACATAAAATGCATAAATCATATACTCGATTAATAAAATATATGGTACTGAAAAGAATAGATTTAACCAAAAATGATAAAGTCTACATATAAAAAATGAAATTAATAATAGCATGAGCTGAGGCACAAACCGATGAGAGGGAATCAAAAAACTCATATAAAGCATCAAAACCGCAGCCAAAATGGGTAAATAAGATCTAATGATAACGGATACACTCTTTGTTTCTATTTGAAAAATAGCTTTAAATTGTGAATAATCAACAAATGGCGTGGATACAGGTTGAAGATCAGATGTCGTAGTATTTTTACGAACAGTAGTTTGATAAAAAGACATATCATCCATATTCCAATTATCTAAAAATTGAGGGTTCAGATTTTCATTAATTTTAATAGATTGAAGATCAGGCATGCCTAATTTGTCAGGCACGTAAATAAGCTTTTTTTTTGGAATTTTGGTATTATTGATACTAATCGTTATGGTTTGCTTTATTATGGGATAGTGATAAAAATCAAATTTTGTTTTAAATCTTCCCTTCACGCGATATGCACGAATAGAAATATTATTATTTGTTATAGCCATAATCGGTTGTTTTAATACAATTGGTGTGATTGCGTTTGTAAATTCAATTTGTTTGTCATCAAATTCACCTGCAAATCTAAACCAAATAAAAAAATCAACCTCACAAGTGGATAACCTCATATTTGAATTGGAAATTTTATTAATGTCAATTCCTGTGAAAACAATTCGGTATTGTTGCATTTTTTTTCCATCTACTAAAATCCTATCCTCAATATATGTATCATTTTGAACATCAGAATCGTATTCTGAATCTGCAACAATTTTATATTGATAAAAAACAGGAATAAAGTGCTGTTTGTTATAAACACCAATAGGTAATGATTTAGTAACGTCGCCAGAGGTATTAAAGTAAGTTAAACCACATACGCCATTTAAACCGGATTCAGCGGAATTAATTCTTGTCAATGCTTCTCTCAGTAATTTTCGACATTCTCTTTTATTTGGATTATCATGTATTTCCGATCGTTCAATGGCTTCCATTGCCATATGAATTGCATCATAGTAGGTTGCAGATATCCATGAGGGTTCTTGTTGATATTTTTTGATAAAGTTTTCTCTAAATGAATAAGCATCTTCATTTGAAAGATCTATCATAAAATGAGATAGAGAATAAATATCATCAGAATGATAGCCAGGAATTATTTTTTCCTTTGGATATCTTTTCAAATAATTGATACACGATTCAGAACTAAGGGCATCTGATCCAATAATGGTATAATCAATTCCCGGATATTTTAAAGCTGCAATAATTCTTGCAGCCTCAAAGCCATGTAATGCTAAGAAAATAACACCAGTATCCTTCATCGCTCGTATTTCAGTAATAATTCGTTTTATATTCATATCAAAATTTTTATCATCAGTATTCACGCCCCATTTATTTTTAATAGTAATTCCTAATTCATCGACTGAATTCTCAAAGGCCTCAACAAGAGATGTGCCATAATAATCCACATCATAAATAATACTCACATATTGTTTTTTTAATGCATAAAAAATATAATTGGCAATATAACTACCAGCAAATCGATTTCCAGAAACAAGTCTAAAATACCATTTATTATTTTCTGTAACAATATCTGCTGTTGCAGATGCTGTAATAACCGGCATACCAATTTTTTTATACACTTCTCCTGCCGCAGCCGATGTTTCACTATCATAATGACCCAAAACTAAAAGAATATTATCATTTGCAATAATTTCTGATGCAATCTTTACTGCTCGACGTTTTTCATATTTATCATCAAAAATAAGCAGTTCTATGGAATAATTTTTATTTTTTTTATTAAATTCTTCTTGAAATAGCCGAACACCTTGAATCATTCGCATACCATTAACTTTTGATTCACCTGTCATAGGACCAGCTAGTGCTATATATATTATTTCTTTTTTATCTACAAAAAAACGCTTTTGCAAAATGGATGGGTAGAGCGCAATAAGCGAACTTAAGCATGCAATGAGTATAAATATAAATAAACAAATTTTTTTCATGAGCTCAATCAATTACACGATTTAAATAATTTATAATATTTTTTCATTAATCAATTAGGATAAAATTAATTATCAAATCAATCAAAATATCATAGGATTTCAATTATCAAGGGTCTCAAATCGCCAATTACGAATATGTTGGCCGCCGATTGCCATATGATAAAAATTTTTTAACCGACTTTTGATTAAATAGTGGGCTATCTCAAAAAAAAGCGGAAAAACGATAGCTTCTTCTTCGCACAAAATTTGCTCTGCACGTTTATAGAATTCAATTCTCTCATTAGTATTCGTTGTTTCCAAGGCTTTTGTCATGAGTACGATATATTCCAAATTTTCCCAACTGGTAAAATTGACTGAATTCTTTGGGTTGAATAATTCGTTTAGAATGCTGTTTGCATCTGGATAATCAACGGACCATCCAAATTTAAATAGATGAGGAGATAACTTATTGGGATTATATAAACATTCAATATAATCTTCCCATTTTTCTTCTTTTAACCGAACTGGAATATTCAGATGATAAGCTAATGAGTCTTTTACAGCACGTGCTATTTCAGAATGCGATTTTGACTTATTGAACATAATTTCGATTTCTGGAAAACCTTTGCCATCAGGATAGCCCGCTTCTGCCAACCACTTTTTGGCTTGAAAAGAATCAAATGATATACCTATGCCTGAATTAGGTTCAACTGAACCAAATATTGGTGGCGGTGTATAGGTTGTTGCAGGGATCCCCCCACTATTTGTTACAAGGTCAATTAAAAATTGACGATCCACTGCTGCACAAATTGCTTTTCGAACAAGGGGATTATTTACTGGTGGACGTATTGTATTAAATCCAAATGCATAAGTCGCAAACATAGATTCTTTGATATATTCTTTCCTAAGATCAGGATTGGTTTTAATCTCGTATAATTTAGAAAATGGAATTTTCAAATAATTACCACCTGTAATATCTAATTCATTGCTGTTATACATAACAATTCCATTTGAACCATCTGGTATAATATAAAAACGAACCTCTGGAATCGAGACTTGTTTTGCATCATAGTACATTGGATTTTTTTGCAATATCATCTGCATGCCTTTTTCCCAGTATACCAATTTATATGATCCATTAGATTGAATATTTTCAGGTTCAGTCCATGCCATATTATATTCTTCAATAGTTTCTTTTGGTAATGGCCTAAAAATGGGTAAACCTGCCATGCCAGGAAAATATGCGGCTGGATGTTCTAATTCAAACTCAATATTAAAATCATCCAACGCACGAACACCAATTTTTGAGACATCAAATATTTCTTCATTATTAATGGATGCGGCATTTTTTAAAATATAAAGCATGGACACTGCGGGACAATTGCTTGTTGGTAGTATATTTCGCTGAATTGCCCAGACTATATCATGGGCAGTAACGGGTCTGCCGTTTGTCCATTTTGCATCCTTACGAAGTTTAAACTGATAAGTTTTTCCATTGTTTGATACAGACCAACTTTCTGCTAATTCTGGCACTGCCATATATGTATCAGGATCAAAATCTGTCAAGCCTAAGAATATTTGTTCAACAACTTCAATTGAGGATGTATCTTGTGAATATCCGGGATCAATTGTAGTGATTATACCCTCAATGGGTAAACGCAATGTATAATCCTCCATAACAAAAAAAGGATCAATGCCTTCTTTGATATTATAATTCAAAAGATTAAATTTTCCATTTAATATTTCTTTAAAAAAAATTTTTTTACCTGAAATATCTCCAGTTTGTTCAAAAGAATAAGAGCCAATGACACCTTTCCAATTTTTAAGAAACCGAAGGGTAGACCCCATGATAATGGGTACAGTAGAGCCACTTGTCTCAATGGTATAATTCAAGAGTTGAATAGCATCATAACCTAACGCTGCCCAAGTATCAGGATCAAGGCCATATTTGGTTTGAAATTTTTTTGTAAAATCGCGTGTTGTTTTAATTGGTAATTCTGGATTAAAAACAGTGGGTACTATGACGTGTTCTGCACTTTTACCTGCTATGGGAAACAAATCGATTGAATCTAAGCTATGGGTGCCAATAATTGGAACTGTTATGCCCATATCTCGTGCTTGTTTGATTAACTCACCGGCAAAAGGAAGGAGGCCTCCAATAAACAGTGCATCAAATTCAAAATTTGTAATTAATTCAGAAATAATCGATCGAAAATCGTTCTGCCATTTAAAGTAAGATCTAACAGCTACAATGGTGATATCAAACTTATCAGATTGGTCCATAAATATATCAGCCAGTCGTTGTCCACTTGTCTCTCTTTCATAAAACACCGCCATTTTTTTAAAGCCTTTTTGATTGGCAAAGCGAGCAATATTTTGTCCTGTATCATCATCTGAGACTATATTTCTAAAGGTATATATACCGCCATATTGTGTAAAATTGGATTCGGTTGCACCTGTTGAAATAAAAAGAATTCCATGATTTTCGTAAATAATTGAAACAGGGATTGCAACACCACTGTATCGATGGCCTATTACTGCAACAACATCAGGGTTGGAAACCAATTTTCGGGCAATTGTTTGTCCAATTTTAATATATCGTTTGTCATCATAATAGATGGGATGAAATTTTCTGCCTAAAGGCCCCCCCTGTTCATTGATTTCTTCAATGGCGAGATTAACACCGTCCACAAATAAACTTGGATCATACGTGGAATCAACAACACCAATATAAATATCCCCCTTTGATTTTGCAGCGCGTTTGGATCTTTCTTCAGGTGACAAAGGCGATTTACATGAAAAAAGACACAATACTGTAATGATTAAAATAATCTTTTTACTTTGTTTCATTAGATCTATTATTATCTCCGGTTAGTTCAGAGCGATCAATATCTGTTCCCATACCTGTCCGGTCAATATCTGTTTCCATGCCGGATTTATCGATAATTTCAGACCTTTCATTTTCTTTAGTCTGCTCATACTCTCTTGGAATGTCTTGACTTGGATCTCGTTTAAATTCATAGGTTCGACCTGTATTTGTTTCACTATTAGCTTTAGTCTTGTTTGTATCTATGGTTTCGATTTGATTAGACGCGTTAGTGTTTTCATAAGCATTTGATTTGTCGAGAGACGCATCCTTGTTATCCTCGGCCTGATTTTGTGTGGCTTCAGTTTTGACTGGTATTGCAATTTTTTGAGATTCATTTACTTTGTTTGATGGTAAAATATCGGTGCTAAAATTTTTTCCATGAGGTTCTTCTGCAAGTGCAATATTTCCGATAATTGGCAATCCTCTTTTGCCTGAACCAATGACAACAACTTTTGAATTTTCAGAATTGGACAATTGAATAGTGGCTTGAACACCCATCCATTGCAAAATATTGTCATTTAAAGAGGTATTAACTATATCATTATATGTTTTTAATCCACCAGCCTCAATGCGTTTTCTCTCTGCTTCTCTTTTTTCTTTTTCAATCTTAAATAAATGAGCTTCTGCCATATGTTTTTGTTCAATTTTATAGCGTATGGAATCCGCAACGCTATCTGGTAATTCAACCTCTTTGATAATGACATCATCTACTTTAACAAACCTTCTGGAAATTTGCTCAATGGCTTCATTAATGGCTTTATCAATCAGACCTGTTTTTGTGGTATAAATTTCTTCTGCTTCTAATTGTCCCACAATAAGACGTAGTACAGATTCAATTTCTGGGATAACTATTTCATTAACATAATTAGGGCCAACTTTTTGATGAAGTACACCAATCAGATTATATTCTGGATAATATCGAACAGATATGGATAATTTTACCTTTAACCCATTTTTAGTTAACACATGAAATTGATGGCCAATTTGTTGCACCCTAACATTATACACATACATCCTATCCCAGGGTAAAATTAAATAAAGCCCCTCACCAAATACTTGATCTGTAATGGTTCCAGTTCCAAGTCTTTTATATAATACACCAGCTTCACCCGATTCAATAGTATATACAATATTATTAAATAAATAGACAATAATGAGTATCTGGATAAGAATCAGTACAAGCACTATTGAAATATTTCCTTTAACTTTTTCCATAATGCTCGTAAATATAAGTTTAATTTTATTAAATAATTTTGAGATCATTTTCACAACTATTTTTTGAAATGTTAATTTTAATCGATTTATGACGGTGAATTAGAATATTCAACAAATTGTCCATATTCCATTTTTAATACCCTGTCTGCACAATGAAAATATCGATCATCATGGCTGACTGCAATAATGGTTTTTCCTTTAGATTTTAAATCGTTCAGCAATGTTTCATAAAAATATTGTCTAAATAATGGATCTTGATCCGCAGCCCATTCATCAAATATGCAAATCGGTCTATCTTCCATTAATGCACAAATCATTGCAAGTCGTTTTCGTTGTCCAGTTGAAAGATTCGTATTTGAAAATTCGCCATCAATTACTTCTGTTTTATTTTCTAATTCCATTTGATGGATCAGAGTATTTACAGTGTCATATTTTAATTCATCAATACCATAAAGCCTATCAAACACATGAAAGTCACTAAAAATAATAGAAAACATTTCTCTGTAGGCCTGGTATGATAATTTATCAATTGATATCTTATCTATTTGAATTGAACCAGAATCAGGATAATATAGTCCAGCAAGAAGTTTGAGTAATGTTGATTTCCCACTCCCATTGCCCCCTACGATAAAAAGGATTTCTCCTTTTTGAGCAGTCATATGAAGTGGCCCTATTGTAAACAAAGGCGTTCCATGCGCATCTTTATAGGAAAAAGAGAGGGCATCAATTTTTAATGTATTAAATGATACAAATCTTCTAAGCTGTGGTTTTCCATTAATTTTATAATTTTTATTTGTTTGATCTACTTTTTCTTCGAGTTCATATAATGTTTCAACTGCCATATTGGCTCTGGAAAAAAGAGGAATTGCACCAACCATGAGATTGACAGGGCCAATAATAAAAAGGATTGCAGCTGTTAATCGAATAATTAACGAAGGGTTGGCTGGATCTAATCTAGGGAGAACAAAAACAATTATTGCAAGTAAGGTATAAAAAAAGACTTGAGAAAACATTAATTCTGTAACAAATTTAAATCCAGTTTTTAATTTTAGTGTTTCTGTTTCATCCGCAATTTTAGTTAGATGGTTAAAAAGATCATCACTTTTTTGTTTGTTTACCTTCAGTTCTTTAAAACCATCAAGGGTTTGATTCAGCATATCAAAAAAGGAACTCTCTTTTTTAGCTGTTTCACGAATTTCATTATCAATTTTTTTTTGCTGCATAATATAATTCATTATCGCAGCAAAAATAGCCAGAATAGTTATAAAAAAAGCCAATTTAGATAATACTGCAATGTAAAACAAGCAGAAGAATAAAACAATACCAGACTGAGCAGCATTAATAAGCAAAACCGCAGATTCTGAAATTAAATTCGTGTTATATGTAATCCGGGTATAAATCTCTGCTTTTCCTAAATTTTCCAAAAACAAGAGTTCAGAATTTCTGATTTTATTAGAAATCCTTATTCGTAATTTTTTTATTATTGCCTCAGCAATAGAGGTTGCTTTTGTTAAAGCATAGCGTTTGCCAATAATAACAATTGCAAATGAAACAATAAATAAAAGAAAATAACGAAAATTTAAACTATTATACTTAGCTGTTGCAGCCGCGGTTGTAATAATACCCAACAAAAGCCCTTGGGCAATCCCAGAAACAATTGCCATAAATATGATGGTTTTACCGGAAATGGCAGCTTCATTTTTATATAGTTTTAATAGATTCATATTTTACTTAAAAATTGCAATCGACAGCTTTAAATTTCTGATAACACCTTGCAATCTATAAAAATGTCTCAATGAATGAATTCACGTTTTTCGTGAATTCATTCATTGAAACATTTTTATAGAAAACAAGGTGTTCCAAGAAATTGAAGCTGTCGATTGCAATTTTTGGGTTTTTAACATTCATCACGCATCAGATGAATGATTTAATAAGTTAAAATATAAAAGTTGTGGACAAAAAAACAATGAATGAACCTTATTTTTTTGTCCACACTCCCAAAATTAATTTTTATGTCCGCTACTATTTGAGGACAATATTTTTAATATTACAACATCATTGATTCAGATAGTTTTATAACTGAAAAATATCTTTTTCCTCATAAGTAAATGAGTCTTCTGATGTATCTGCCTCGTTATCAGAATCAATGGATTTTTTACCATTCGTATCAAGACCGCCACCCAACATTAAAACCGCATTAAAAGTAATTAAGTCTTTTATTTGTCCTGTTCCAGAGATTAATGTTCTATTAGAACAAACTGCTATAGGAATTTTATGAGTTGAATCATACACAATGCCAACATCATATCCATAGAAATTTCCAGATGCTATTAGTACATTCATTGCTTTATTTTTATAAACACTCGGTCCACATGTAACAACAGGATTCATTGGAAAAAATAATTCATCATCAACTTCACTATTAATATAATCATTTCCATAGCCAAAAAGATCTCCTTCTCCGATTATTTTTGCCCATTTACATAAGTCTTCAGGTGAGGATATCATACATCCAGATGATCCAAGAGATGAAGGTTCACGTTTAGAAGCATCTTCCAAAATCCCCCCTTTTTGTCCATACATACCGCCTGTCATATCATACGTATCAATATAACCATGAGCATATTTATTGTTGTCAGTATAATTTGGTGAACTAAATTGATTATATGGCCCTTCAAGATTTGATTCACCTGTTTCTGGAACAATTGTATCTTTTAGCCCATATTGTATAATAAACCGATCCCTTATTTCATCTTCCCAAGGTTGATTCGTCACTTTTTCTATAATTTCACCCAAAAGAACATAATTAGTATTGGAATAGTGCCAACCCATTCCAGGAGGAAAATAAGCAGGGTGTGTTTTTGCACCCTCAATTAAATCTTCAAGAGTCCAAAGATCCTTTCGGTATAAAAGAGAATCTATATAATAGGTAGAAGGTACTTCAAAAAAATTATGCAGCCCACTGGAATGGTTCACAATTTGACGAATAGTGATATTTTCATCATTAGGAATTTCCAAATCAGGTAAATAATATTCTAATGACTTATCCAAGTCAACGAGTCCTTCCTCTGCTAACTGTAAAATTGTTATGCCAACAAATGTTTTAGTCATACTGGCAACGCGAAATTTAGTATCAGTTGTCAAGGGCGTTTTGTTATATAAGTTGGCATAACCACTAACCAATTTCCATGAAAAAAAACAATTATTATCAGTTTTAACACACATAACGCCACTTATACTACCCTCCTCACACGCTGTTAATGTACAAGGAACCTCTGCTACCAAAGCAATACCTGGAATTTTTTGTTCTGCAACAGTTTTATCCATCAGGTCTTGCAGTTTTGATCGTAAAAAGTGGTTTTGTGCTTTCACAGCCGCAACCATGTCTCGATTTGTATTGAGTAATTCATTCACAACAGGTTGAGCTTTTAATTCAAATTCTGTAAGACTTAATGAAAAATCAACTTCTTGAATGCACTCATCTGCCTTTTTGATGACGTCCTCTGATAGCTTAATACCATTATCTGGATTTTTATCATCATCCAAAGTTTGTAAAAAACGCAACATATTTGTAACTGTTGGATCTCTATCGCTTCCAGCCTCAGGTACGAGATCTCGAGGTGTTACAACCAGCAACTCATCATCTACTTCTTCAGTATTAATATCCAATTCATAGATTGTGGATATTGTTCCAAGATCTATTGTTCCTATTTTAAATGTAACGTCTTGTCCTTTTTCATAATAAAAGGTTCCATTTTGATCTGTTAAGCCAGTTTGATTTCCTGAAATATAGGTGATACCTTCAACAGGGCTATCAACAAATCGTCCCTCACGTACCGAGACATAATCTTTATGATCACCTTTACATCCATAGAATCCAACAACAAGCCATATAAACGCTGTCAAATAAATATAATATTTAATATTGAACAAGAATTTTCTTTTTTTCATCATTTTCTTTTCTCCTTACTATTGCATTAGAAAACAATTTTTACGCCAGTGCTGGTAGAAGTATCTCTTTTGCGAATGCCAAGAAGAGACTCAGGCGTATTGTCATATTCTTCCAGGTATGAAACAGAAGCAAAAATATGCTCCATTATTTTCATATCCGCACTGATATTGAATTTCCAACGATATTTATCATTGTCATCTACGTCGACATAATAATCAATGCTTTGATTCAACGCTAAAGACCTTGTCACATAGCATCGTGCTTTTTGATGCAAGTATAAAATTTTCGAGGTTTCAGTACCAGCATCATATCTTATACCTTCAACATTCCCCCAATCTTGCATTTTAATATAGTTTTCATGATACTCATCTGTATGGTCTAGTTCTTCATACCCTAAAGCTGCAAATGTATCAATTTTTAGCCTTGGATGTCTGAAGACAGTAAAGCCTAAACCACCATAATAGGTATATTGGTTTTTAACTTTAATCCAATCATCTTGTAGCCAGAGCAACCCACATCCAGCAATTATTCTATTGGTTAATGCCAGTCTGAAATCATGATGGATTTCGTGTTTTGTACTTTTGCGAAGGTCAAAGTTATCTTCATGATGGGGTGGGGACTTAGGTCTGGAAGCATTTCGTTTATCAAGGGCATATCTGAAGTTATACGTATAGATTTTTTTGCGTAAGGAGAGTAAGAAACTAAAGTCATGTTTATCATTGGTAAAATTTCCTTTTACGCGATTCCAATTATACGATGCTTCCAAATGAATAAGAACATCATCTGGGACGGATTCATAGGTAAGTGGATTGCGATTCCACCATTCACCTAAATCTTGCTTCTTTTTTTCCGAACTTGATTGAGCATTTTCTGCAGTATTTTGATCGGATGCCTGTTGTGCATAGGCAGACGGCAAAACATTAATGAGCAGAAATACAGAGACCAAATAAAAGATACATTTTTTCAACCTTTTCATCTTTCCTCCATAATTATCCCACAAGAGATATTAAAAGAAATAATCATTTGCTATTGGACCTACTCCAATAACGACAATACAAAAAGAGAAATTATTTAAGGCCCTTCAATGAAAAAACTACTCATCCAATCATTAACTGTAACGTGACGATGAATAATATTTTGATTTTGTATCTCATAATTTTGACAAGGTGGAAACATATTAGTAAATCTAATATGTTATATGCTGAATGACCATTACCAAGCCCAAAATATGGATAACTTTGTTTATTTATTTTTCACTTTGGGCTGGATAAGGTAAATAAAATTAACATGGTTTTTCTTTCGTTATCATGCCTTTATTACAAGTTACAAGCTAATTGAATTCTAAGGTAAATAAATTAATACGTTAACAATTCAAATTTCAACCAATGTAAGCTGGTTTCGCACTCGACCAAGATTTGAAAGAAATCTTTGGTTTTATTGGTAAGCGAAGACAAGTTAATGTCTATTATTAAATAAAACATATACTGTATAATGAATGACATCAAAATGTCTCATCCGTGGTTAGATAATAATAATTTTAAAAAATGCATTAAAATTTTTTAAAAAAATTAATTAAACTCATTTGATGATAATTATCATATCGTTTGACACTGTGCAATACTTCTTTTAAGATAATGAAAAAGAAAAATTTTAAACTTATATCTTATGATCGTACAATTTTTGTATTTTTTGGTATGAATCTTGCCTTTTGCTTTGCTTTATACTTATGATACAAACAACCTGCGCCCCCTTTTGGGTCCTTTAAGCAAAGGGGGACGCATATTTTTTGTGTCATTGTATAGATTTATCAGTACAAATCAACAAAAGCTTAAGTCAGCAGTATTTCCCCAGCCCTGAGGGGAAGCAACTTTGAATTAAAAAAAATCCGACTTTTTGGGAAATAGACCCGAACATGATTAAAAAAAATCCCAAACGATGATCCTATTACACTTAAAAATTGCAATCGACATCTTAAAATTTTTGGTAACACCTTGTTATCTATAAAAATGTCTCAATGAAGGAATTCACGTTTTTCGTGAATTCCTTCATTGAGACATTTTTATAGATAACAAGGTGTTACCAGAAATTTTAAGATGTCGATTGCAATGTTTGGGTTACATATAACTAAACGTATGAGTGGCAATGCGATCTTTGCCCATATATCCATCAAATTTTTGCACATTTGTTTCAATAATTTCACCAGAGGGCAAAATTGCGGCTCGTTCAGGATAATAGATACTCATAAAAGGATATTCAGAAATATCAAGCTGTTTAATCGATTCCGCCATGGGATGATTTCCCCAGGTAATAAAACTATCATTGGGCTTTAGACAAAATCGTTTTGTACCTTTTTGTGGAATAATTGTTTTAATTAATTGATGATTTTTAACAGAATAAGTTGTAATGGGTTTCGTATCTTCAACATATATTCCTTTTCTTTGTACGCGAAGTGTTAAAATGTGATTTGTTTCTTCATGCATACAACATTCCAGATACTCTGGTGTGATATGAAAAGCCATATCCGCTATAAATTTTGTATATCCCCATTCACCTCGGCCTGCATCTCTGGCCTCAATTTTGGTTACTGGCAAATGATGCACTAAAATTCCAAACCCTGGATATTTGCTTTCTAACAGTGCAGCAATCACTCCTGTATATGGAAATGGCTTTTTACCATATACACAAGGGATTCCAGCGACCACTTCTCCATATGATCCAATACTCGTTTCCATATAATTATAAGCTGCAATTGCAATCATTGCCTTTCCATTGGGCAAAATTATGGGATGTAAATTTGGTGAAGGCAATATTGCACTTATCTTATCTGCATTTGCTGTAAAAAAAAGACCAAAAAAATCATCACGTAAATAGTAAATTGGTAACTCAAATGTCGCTTGACCATAGGTTCGTATTGTCTTTGAAAGTATTTGCGAAAAAAATTGATCTGCCATTGTATCCTCCTTTTTTTGTCAATTTATTATAAACGTCCATGAAGGTGTTGTCACAACAAAGCATGAAAGCTGCTCGTTTTTCAGGCTCTTACAGGCGGCTTTGCCGCCTGTAAGAGGTGGCAGAGCCACCTGGTATGCATTCCCAGGCAGAGCCTGGGAACGAGCAACGCCAGCTAACTAACTGGCTCGTTCCCAGGCTCTGCCTGGGATTGCATACCAGGTGGCTCTGCCACCAGTTACTATGCAGAGTTTGCGGAGTTAGTCAG